>Ga0208744_1000030_pt1 | contig 72817 bp, 72 predicted proteins | sample CryBogCBH24Aug09_FD_184620 | JGI IMG/M metagenome (GOLD analysis project Ga0208744, IMG submission 184620) | Freshwater microbial communities from Crystal Bog, Wisconsin, USA - CBH24Aug09 (SPAdes) (version 2) | ecosystem: Environmental > Aquatic > Freshwater > Lake | place: Crystal Bog...
GAGGTCCATTTCGCCGCGTAGCGCACGGATCGCTTCGACCTCGGCCTTTAGGCTTTCCATCTGAGCAATCGCTGCCATATCAATTTTGGCTAGATTGGCTTGTGGGAACGGCTGTACCGAAATACTTGTTACTTCGTCGGATGTCCGTTTACCGGCTACCAGTGACACCTTCTGCCACAGCTCCTCGGTGATGAAAGGCATGATGGGATGCATCAGACGAAGCACTGCCTCAAGTACACGAATGAGCGTGCGACGCGTTGCTTGTTGTTGTTCGGGTGAGCCGTGTTGAATTTGTACTTTGGACAGCTCAAGATACCAATCGCAATACTCATCCCAAACAAAGTGGTAAAGGCTATTTGCGATGTTATCAAACCGGTAGTCTGCAAAACCTTTTGCAACGTCATGTTCAAGCTGTTGAAGCGCGCCGATAATCCAGCGATCGGCAAAGCTTGTTGCAGCGCTATCGGCCTCGCCAAGCTCGTGACCTTCAGTGTTCATCAGAACGTATTTCGTCGCGTTCCAGAGCTTGTTGCAGAAATTGCGATAGCCTTCGCAACGCTTCAGGTCGAAGTTGATGTTCCGGCCCAGTGTGGCGTAAGCGGACATGGTAAAGCGAAGTGCATCCGCCCCAAACGCTGCGATACCCTCAGGAAATTGCTTGCGGGTAGATTTCTCAATACTGCTTGCCTGTTTTGGGTTCATCAGGCCATAGGTCCGCTTGGAGACCAGAGTTTCGAGATCGACGCCATCAATCAGATCGACTGGATCCAGAGTATTACCTTTGGATTTACTCATCTTCTGGCCCTCGGCGTCCCGGATCAAGCCATGCACGTAAACGTGCTTGAAGGGTACTTGACCCGTCAAATGCGTCGTCATCATGACCATGCGGGCAACCCAGAAGAAGATAATGTCAAAACCTGTGACCAGCACACTTGAAGGCAAATAACGCTCAAGGTCTTTGGTCTGCTCTGGCCAGCCCATCGTAGTGAAGGGGACCAGGGCGGATGAGAACCAAGTGTCCAGTACGTCTGGATCACGAGTCAGTTTGCCCTGGACACCTGCGGCCCTTGCTTGCTGGATAGCCTCTTCCTCGGACCGAGCAACGAACACTTGTCCATCCTCGCTGTACCATGCCGGGATTTGATGGCCCCACCATAGTTGCCGGGAGATACACCAATCCTGGATATTTTCCAGCCACTGGTTATAGGTCGTTGTCCAGTTTTGTGGATAGAACTGAACCTCACCACGTGCTACGACATCGAGGGCAACTTCAGTGATGCTTTTGCCTGGATTCAACGTGCCCTCAGGCGCTGGCTTGCTCATTGCAACAAACCACTGATCGGTCAGCATAGGCTCAAGCACTGCCTGTGTTCGATCTCCGCGTGGTTGCATCATCTTGTGCTCTACGACTTTGACGAGATAACCCTTTGCGTCCAGCTCGGCGACGACAGCCTCACGTGCTTTGAAACGATCAAGTCCTCTAAATTGCAGTGGACCGTTTTCGTTGATCTTGGCGTCGAGCGTGAAAATCACGATCAAAGGCAGGTTGTGCCGTTGCGCGCACGCATAATCATTAAAGTCATGAGCACCCGTAATTTTCACGCAACCGGTACCGAAAGCTTGATCAACAAAGTCATCCGCGATAATCGGTATCTGTCTATCGCATAAAGGCAAGTCAACCATCTTGCCAACCAAGTGCTGGTAACGGCGATCATCTGGGTGCACACAGAGCGCACCATCCGCCAGCATGGTTTCTGGCCTTGTTGTTGCGATCGTCAGACCACGCAAGATCTCGGTCGTGCCATCCTCGAGTGTTATCTCTTGCGGCCCATCCACAAATGGGTAAAGGATGTGCCACAAGTGCCCGTCGGTCTCGACCGATAAGACTTCGAGATCGGAAACGGCCGTCAAGAGCTTGGGATCCCAATTGACCAGTCGCTTACCGCGATAAATTAAGCCTTGCTGGTACAGCCGAACAAAGGTTTCCAACACGCCCGTGGACATCTTGTCGTCCATGGTGAAGTATTCGCGTGGCCAGTCGGCAGACGCACCGAGGCGGCGCACCTGGCTGGTGATGGTGTTACCTGATTGTTGTTTCCACTCCCATACTTTGTCGACGAAAGCGGGTCGGCCCAAGTCATGTCTGGAGAGGTTTTGTGCATCAAGTTGCCGTTCGACAACGATCTGGGTGGCGATACCCGCGTGATCAGTACCGGGGACGAAAACGGTGTCGTCGCCGAGCATCCGGTGATAGCGGATCAGACCATCCATGATCGTTTGATTAAACGCATGTCCCATGTGTAACGTGCCCGTCACATTTGGGGGAGGGAACTGAATTGCGTAGGCCGGGGCGTCTGATGAAGCGTTCTTAACGTGTTGGCCACCGGCGAAATAGCCGCGGCGCTCCCACTCTGTGTACCAGCGTGATTCTAGTTCGGCAGGCTCAAAACTCTTTGACAGTTCACTGGCCAGGGTGTCGTTCTTTTGATTCATTACGGATTTCCGGGAAAACGGGTCACTGCGTGAGCGAAGTGACTATTTTAGTGGTTAGGCGCTCGAACGGGCGTGCTAGAATACACGGCTATCGTAGTTATCCGCAAAGCCCCTGTTTTTATTGAGATTTATTGGAGTTTTTATGTCCGTAGAACGCACTTTATCGATCATCAAACCCGACGCCGTTGCTAAAAACGTGATCGGTCAAATCGTTGCTCGTTTCGAGTCAGCCGGTTTGAAAGTAATCGCTGCTCGCATGATGCAATTGTCGCGCGCTGATGCCGAGCGTTTCTACGCGGTTCACAGTGCTCGCCCATTTTTTAAAGATCTGGTTGACTTTATGATCTCGGGCCCTGTCTTTGTCCAAGTGCTTGAGGGTGAAGGCGCGATCCTGAAGAACCGCGATCTGATGGGTGCAACGGATCCCAAGAAGGCTGAAAAAGGCACGATCCGTGCTGATTTCGCGGATAGCATTGATGCTAATGCTGTACATGGCTCTGATGCTCCCGAAACCGCTGCGGTCGAAATCGGGTTTTTCTTCCCCGGTATTAACGTCCACAGTCGCTAAACATCACTACCGATCGTGACACAGTCGCCATGCGCACGAATCCCATCAACTTGCTCGGGTTGGACAGCTCGTCTCTGACCGGTCTTGTTGAACAATGGGGGGGCAAGCCCTTCAGAGCCAAGCAAGTCCAGCGATGGATTCATCAGCGTGGTGTTGGGCAGTTTGCCGAGATGACTGATTTGGCCCGGGATTTTCGGGCTCAACTCAGTCACGACTGTGTTGTACAGGCACCAGATGTCATTAGCGATAAAGTATCCGCTGATGGCACTCGCAAGTGGTTGTTTGATGTCGGTCAAGGCAATGCTATTGAATCAGTATTTATTCCTGAGGACGATAGGGGAACACTCTGCGTCTCAAGCCAGGCTGGTTGTGCAGTTAATTGCCGCTTTTGCTCAACGGGACATCAGGGTTTCAACAGAAACCTGAGCACAGCAGAAATCGTCGGGCAACTCTGGTGGGCATCCGTCAAGTTGCGCGAAGCTGGGCAGATTGCGCGCTTATCGGCCACAGAGCAACCAACTCCATCGACGGATGCGCAGCTTGACAAACGTATCATCAGTAACGTTGTAATGATGGGTATGGGTGAACCCCTACTGAATTACGATGCCTTGGTTCCGGCTCTCAAACTCATGCTGGATGACAACGCATACGGCCTGTCGCGTCGCCGTGTCACTGTGTCAACGTCAGGTGTTGTCCCTATGATGGACAGGCTGTCTCAAGACTGCCCGGTAGCATTGGCCGTTTCTCTACACGCGCCTAACGATGCACTGCGCGACGAGCTCGTTCCGCTTAATAAAAAGTATCCGCTCGCTGAGTTATTGTCCGCCTGCGAGCGATACCTTGATTATGCGCCGCGAGACTTTATTACGTTTGAATATGTCATGCTCGATGGCGTCAATGACGCTGATGAGCACGCTAAGCAGCTCGTTGAGATAGGCAGGCGCCTGCATTGCAAGTTCAATTTAATCCCCTTTAATCCTTTTCCGGAATCTGGTTTGCTTCGGTCAAAGGATTCGAGAATTCGGCAGTTTTCGCAACGATTATTAGACGCCGGCATTGTCACCACCATTCGCAAAACTCGCGGTGATGATATCGATGCGGCTTGTGGCCAGTTGGCCGGACAGGTTAAAGATCGCACCCGCTTACGTGAAAAGCAAGCGGCCAAGCTGTCTATTCCCATCAAGGAGATTCGGACGTGACTGAGGCAGACCTCGATCAATCCCAGCAGTCTTTGCAAATTGCGGCCTCAACGGACGAGCCACCTGTTCCCGTGCAAGCCTCTTTGTCGATAGGCCAGGCACTAGCCGAAAAACGACTATCGCTAAAATTGACAATTGACGATGTATCCACGCGAATCAAGTATTCGGTGCGGTTCATTCAAGCGCTTGAATCTGATCACTGGGATGACCTGCCATCTGGTCTGGCCCTGAGAGGCTTAATTAAAAGCTATACCAGATTGCTTGGTGTTGACTCACAAGAGGCAGAAAGCGCGCTTAAAGAGCGAATCGGCGTGATACATGGTGGTATCGCAAATCATACGTCGACCCGTTCGCTGGCTACTCATGAGACTGACCGCAGCCAGCAATCGTCAGTTGGCTGGTTGTTGCTCATCGGAATCGTGGTTGTGGCAGCTATCGTTATCGCTATCTCGCAAGGCGTTATTCCGAAAGCACTGCTGCCGCAATGGATTGGAGCCTTCGTGAAATGACCCAGGAAATCGGCGTTGCGGTTCGACATCCGACGAGGTCGGTGAGATTAGCGTGGGATGGTCATGCAGTCACGATTGGCGGGACTGCACCGATTCTTGTGCAATCAATGACCAATACGGACACCGCTGATCCAGTCGCAACTGCGATTCAGGTTAAAGAGCTTGCGCTGGCGGGGTCCGAAGTTGTCAGGATTACTGTTAACACGCCTGAGGCCGCAAAAGAGGTGTCGTCGATCCGCGAGCATTTGGATCGGATGGGAATCTATGTCCCGCTGGTCGGGGATTTCCACTACAACGGCCATAAGTTGTTAACGCAATTTCCTGATTGCGCTGAAGCTTTGTCGAAATACAGAATCAACCCCGGCAATATGGGCGGTGGTAAGAAGCGCGACGATAATTTTGCACAAATGATTGAAGTTGCATGCCGCCACAACAAGCCGGTTCGCATCGGTGTGAATTGGGGTAGCCTTGACCAGGAATTGCTGGCCAAGATGATGGATGCAAACAGTCAATCAAAATCTCCGCGCGACGGTAGAGCGGTGATGCGGGATGCGTTGGTTGTCTCCGCTATCAGCAATGCCCAACGGGCTGAAGAGCTAGGTTTACCGGGCGACGCTATTATTTTGTCGTGTAAGGTCAGCCACGTGCAAGACTTGATTGCCGTCTACAAAGACTTGGCGGCCCGCTGTGATTACCCGCTGCATCTCGGTTTAACCGAGGCTGGTATGGGCAGCAAGGGTATTGTTGCTTCTACTGCTGCGCTCTCCGTATTGTTACAGCAGGGCATTGGCGACACCATACGAATCTCATTAACGCCCGAGCCAGGTGGCGATAGAACGAAAGAAGTTATCGTCGCCCAGGAAATCCTGCAAACAATGGGCTTGAGGGCATTCACGCCTATGGTTGTCGCGTGCCCGGGTTGCGGTCGAACGAGCAGCACTGTGTTTCAAGAACTTGCCGACCGCATTCAGACCTATTTAAGAAATCAGATGCCTATCTGGAAATCGCAATATCCCGGTGTTGAGTCGATGAACGTGGCGGTAATGGGCTGCGTCGTGAACGGTCCTGGCGAAAGTCGGCATGCAGACATCGGTATAAGCTTGCCCGGCACGGGTGAGGTTCCTTCTGCGCCTGTTTTTGTGGATGGTGAGCGTACAGTTACGCTCAAAGGTGACCATATTGCCGAAGAGTTTCAGGCGATCGTCGAGCAGTATGTGGCTCGGCGCTACGGGGTGATCGAAACATCAAATTGAGTCGCATTTCTGTCGACCAACAAGGAAGCAAATCTGCAGCGTGCAACCAGTCAGGTTGCCTAGGGTGGATCAGTAAATGGAAAACATGACACAAGCGTTCAACAAAGTCAGTGCTATTCGAGGCATGAACGATGCATTGCCGGGCTCGTCTGATCGGATCAACCAATTGGAAGAGATCGTTCGGGAGTGGCTTCGGATGTACGGTTATCGCAACATGCGTACGCCGATACTTGAGCACACCCGCTTATTCACCCGAGGTATCGGTGAGGTGACCGATATCGTTGAAAAAGAAATGTACACGTTTACCGACGCCCTTAATAATGAGTCCTTGACTATGCGTCCTGAATTCACGGCGGGGATGGTACGCGCGGCGATTGAGCATAATCTGCTTTACGATCGGCCACACCGTGTTTATGCCATGGGGCCAGTCTTTCGTCATGAAAGGCCGCAACGGGGCAGATATCGGCAGTTCCACCAGATCGATGTTGAAGCGTTAGGCATCGCTGGTCCTGATGTAGATGCTGAACTCATCGTGATGACGAGCCGCTTATGGAAAACGCTCGGTATCACTGACATGAAACTGGAGATTAATTCTCTAGGCCAGGCTGACGAGCGAGCTGCACATCGCGAGGCTCTCATTGCCCACCTCGAAAAGTTCAAGGCAATTCTGGATGAAGACGGTCTGCGCCGTATGTACTCGAACCCCTTGCGCGTGCTGGATACCAAAAACCCTGCTTTGCAAGAGATGGCTGACGCGGCACCGAAATTATCTGACTACCTGGGCGAGGCCTCCCGTGCTCACCTTGACGGGGTGCTTTTGCGGATTTCGGACGCGGGAATTCCGTATCACATCAATCCGAGGATGGTTCGGGGACTTGATTATTACAACTTGACTGTGTTCGAGTGGATCACGGATAAGTTGGGCGCGCAGGCAACCGTGTGTGGTGGTGGGCGCTATGATGGATTGATTGAACTGCTGGGCGGCAAACCCGCCCCCGCAGTTGGCTTTGCAATTGGTATGGAAAGATTGATTGATTTATGGAACCAGTTCCAGCCTCCTGCCGAACAAGCTGAGTGTTCAATCTACATCATTCATCAAGGCGAAGCAGCTCAGAGGCGTGCAGCGTTGCTGGCTGAGGATATCCGGGATGCAGGTATCTCAGCGCTCGTTCATCCCGGTTCAAGCAGTTTTAAGTCGCAATTTAAACGTGCTGACTCAAGCGCGGCAACAATTGCGGTTATTCTTGCAGGCGATGAATTAGCGGCAGGTACGGCATCCGTCAAAATGCTCCGGTCGGATCTTCAGCAAGGTGAGGCGACTCAATACAGCGTTCCGCTGGATGGTCTCATTTCATTTTTGAAAGATAAGGTTTAATACGGGTATGGCTCTCGATCTCGAAGAACAGGAACAAATTGATCAGCTGCGTGCTTGGTGGTCCAAGTATGGCAATTTGCTGATGGCGATTCTTATCGTTGCCTTATCTCTGATGGCAGCTTGGCGTGGATGGCAGTGGTATCAGGTTCATCAAGCCGGTCAGGCTCGTGGTTATTTTGAAGCGCTTCAAGACGCGGCGTCTCAACAAACCGGTGAAGAATCCGTTGCCCGGATTACTGCCGCGGTAAAAACGCTGCGCGATGACTATGCGAACACAGAGTATGCAACGCGAGGCGCGTTGATTGCGGCGACGGCGCTTGAAGCCCGCAAGGATACTGCGGGTGCGCAAGGGCAGCTCGAATGGGTGATCCGGTCCGGAGATCGTGCGCTGGTTCCCGTGGCAAAGTTGCGCTTGGCTGGACTCCTCTTGAACAAGAAAGATTTTGACGCTGCACTTGCTGCGCTCAATGATGCTCCAGAGCCGTTCGCAGGTGTTTACGCAGACAGGCGAGGGGACATTCTGGTTGCACAGGGTCAGACCAGCTCGGCTAAAAATGCTTGGCAAAAGGCTATCGAGTTGCTTGGTCCGTCTAATCCGCTGACCTCGTTAGTCAAATTAAAACTAGATGCTCTCGGAGTCTGATGACTATGTCCGCCTTATTGGTTAGTTGGTTTAAACGCTCTGCAATCATTTGTGCTGTGCCCCTTTTGAGCGCATGCGGTGCGATGAACGTCTTTACGGGTGACGATGGTCGCTATGATCCTACTCCGTTGAAAGAGTTTCCAGCCGCTGTATCAGCATCAATCGGATGGCAGGCACAGCTGGGCGAAGGCTCAGGCGTTGGTTTCTCGCCGACCGTCACAAAAGACAGTGTGTACGCAGCCACTGCAGACGGGTCAGTCGCTAAATTTGATCTCAGTAACGGCGCCAGAATCTGGTTTCAAAAACTTGATGCGAAGCTCACCGCGGGGGCGGGCAGCGACGGCTCAGTGACAGCGGTCGTAGCAGCCGATGGCACTGTGATAGCACTTGACGACTCTGGTGCAGAGAAGTGGCGTGCAAAGGCAACGAGCGATGTGTTTGTCCCACCTGTGGTCGGATACGGGGTGGTGGCCGTTCGTAGCGGTGATTACCGGATACAAGGGTTTAACGCGCAGACTGGTGAGCGCATCTGGAGCGTTCAGCGGCCAGGGCCCGCGCTTGCTCTGCGGGCAACCTCGAAAATGATTGTTGCTGAAGGCCTGCTTATTACCGGTGTCCCAGGCGGAAAAATGATTGCCGTGAATATGCTGACCGGTGATATCCAGTGGGAGGGTACTGTTGCCACCGCTAAGGGATCGACGGATTTGGAAAGAGTGACTGACATTACGGGAAGCCCGATTTTGGCTGGACCTCTGCTCTGTGCAGCCTCTTATCAGGGCAAGGTTGTGTGTTTTGACGTCACACAGCGTGGGCGGCCGATCTGGGCTAGAGATTTTTCGAGCCCCAACGGGGTTTCTGTTGATACTGCTCACGTCTATAGCGGTGACCAAAAGGGCGTGATTACAGCTTTTGCCCTGGAGAGTGGTGCCTCGGCTTGGACTCAGGATTCCTTTAAATACCGTCGCCCAACGACACCTGTGTCTAACGGTAAATACGTCGCGGTTGGTGACTATAAGGGCTACTTGCATGTGCTCTCTGCAACCGACGGCAAAATGCTTGGTCGGATTGCTGTTGGCGGAGACGCGATGATCACCGCGCCGCAAATCACACCCCAGGGGATGCTGTTGCAACTGGGTAATGGAAGTCTTGCTTTGATAATGTTGAACTAACTCGTGCCATTTAAACCAGTAATAGCTCTGGTCGGAAGACCAAACGTTGGTAAATCTACTCTGTTTAACCGGATGACTCGGTCGCGCTCTGCGCTTGTCGCTGACTACTCTGGTTTAACGCGCGATCGACATTACGGCGAGGGCCGTGTCGGGGAGAAACCGTTTATCGTCGTTGATACTGGTGGATTCGAACCAGTTGCCAAGACCGGTATCTTGCACGAAATGGCCAGGCAGACTAAGCAGGCAATTGCAGAAGCTGATGTCGTTATATTCATGGTTGATGCTCGGCTTGGTATAAGCGCTCACGACCACGATATCGCTCGGCTACTGAGAAAAACTGGCCAACGTTGCTACCTGTGTGTCAATAAAGCCGAAGGCATGCGCCACACCAGCGCGGTTGCTGAGTTTCACGAACTGGGCCTGGGCCAACCGTACGCTATTTCGGCGGCTCATGGAGATGGTGTCGCAGATCTGGTCGATATCGCGCTAGAGGGCTTAGGCGATGTCGTGATTGACGATGAACCAGAGTTTCAGGTCGATGATGTTGAGCCAACAGAGCTTGACTCAACTGACGATCAGGCGATTGTTGAAGCGCCCATAGAGCACAGAATCAAACTCGCCATTGTGGGTAGACCCAACGTTGGTAAATCAACCTTGATCAACACATTGCTTGGTGAGGAGCGTGTTATCGCTTTTGATATGCCCGGCACCACTCGTGATGCAATTGAAATCGAGTTTGATCGCGGCGGAAAAAAATACACAATTATTGATACTGCGGGACTACGCAAGCGTGGCAAAGTATTCGAGGCGATTGAAAAGTTTTCAGTGATTAAAACGTTGCAGGCTATTGAGGCGAGCAATGTTGTTCTGCTGATGATTGACGCCCAACAAGAAGTATCAGAGCAAGACGCCCATATTGCCGGGTTTATCCTCGAAACTGGCCGCGCTCTGGTTGTTGCAATTAATAAGTGGGATGGCTTGGATAGTGATCAGCGCGAGCAGGTGCAGCGCGATTTTGATCGCAAGCTTCGGTTTCTATCATTCGCCCGTGTTCACACTATTTCGGCGATGCGTGGCCAGGGGGTTAATGCAGTGCTGCGATCGGTGAATTCAGCTCATGCGGCAGCTTTCGCCAAACTATCCACTCCCAAGTTGACTCGGGAGCTCCAGGCTGCCGTTGAGCAGCAGCAGCCACCTCGCAAAGGGATCTTCCGTCCCAAGATGCGCTACGCACATCAAGGCGGACAGAATCCACCACTGATTATTATTCACGGTAGTGCCTTGGATTCTATCCCTGATTCATATCGTCGCTACCTCGAAGGCCGCTTTAGAGACGCCTTTGAACTCGCTGGTACGCCGCTACGAATTGAGTTTAAATCATCCCACAATCCTTACGTTGACGATTAGCCATGAGCCGCTTTTGGAGTAGTGTGGTAGCCAAGCTTGATCCCTATATCCCTGGGGAGCAGCCTCGCATTGAGAACTTAATCAAGCTCAATACGAATGAGCATCCGTATGGCCCTTCACCTAAGGTGATCGATGCGATTAAGTCAGCGACCAACGACAGCCTGCGCTTATATCCTGATCCAAATGCGACAGTATTACGTGATGCAATTGCCAAGCGCTTCGCACTTTCAGCTAATCAGGTGTTTGTTGGTAACGGGTCCGACGAGGTCTTGGCGCACGCTTTTCAGGCACTATTGAAGCAAGACGCACCATTGGTGTTTCCCGACATCACCTATAGTTTTTATCCAGTTTATTGTGGTTTGTACGACATTCAGTTTCGAACAATACCTCTCGATGATGATCTGTGTATGAGGACCGCTGATTACCTGTCGTCGGCGACTGGTGATATTGGTGGGATTATTTTCCCTAATCCGAATGCTCCGACAGGTCGATCGCATGCGCTGGGTGATATCGAGCGCATTGTTGCTTCACACCCCGATATTGTGGTGATTATTGATGAAGCCTATGTTGATTTCGGTGCTGAGAGCGCCGTCTCACTGATCAATAAGTACCCAAATTTATTAGTAGTGCACACGCTATCGAAATCGGGCTCGCTGGCCGGTCTTCGTGTGGGTTATGCCTTGGGAAATTGCGAGTTAATCGAAGGCTTGGATCGTGTCAAAAATAGTTTTAATTCGTATCCCCTCGATCGTTTAGCACTTGCAGGCGCAACGGCTGCGATCGAAGATACCGAATATATGCGGCAATCCTGCGCAACGGTTATGAGGACCAGGGACAGGATGTCTCTTGGTTTGAAAGATCTGGGCTTTACCGTACTGCCGTCATCGGCAAATTTTGTTTTTGCGAAACATGATCAACGAAGCGGCTCAGAATTGGCTGCTGCGTTGCGTCAAAAAAGTATCCTCGTGAGGCATTTCAATAAACCCCGGTTGGCCGAGTACCTGCGAATTACCGTTGGTACCAACGATCAAACTGAGTTGCTACTCCGCACACTGGCCGAAATACTAAGCTAGGCTTTTAAGGCTCGGATTGTCTGACCAAGTAGTTTGCTGACTGGCACCAGTACCCAAGTTGTAAGTAAGCGTAAAACAAGTTGGTGGTATGGGGAAAACCCTGTAGAGTGGTAACATCGTGGTGGTTGTTCACAAGATGACCTAGTCCACTAACAACAACAAACGGAGCCTGCCAATGAGCAACAAAGGGCAAACTTTGCAAGATCCTTTTTTAAACGCTTTGCGTAAAGAGCACATACCAGTGTCTATTTATCTGGTAAATGGAATCAAACTTCAGGGTCAGGTCGAATCATTCGATCAATATGTGGTGTTGCTGCGCAACACAGTTACCCAAATGGTTTACAAGCACGCAATTTCCACTGTGGTACCAGCAAGAGCAGTCACGCTTCCTGCCGAAGGTGCTGCCGTTTCCTCTGTTGACGAAGAATAATCAGCTTGCTTAGACGTCGTGTTGACTGATCTTGGGGTGTGTACATTCCCGCCCCAGTATCTAACTAGTCCCTGACTTGATGCGGGCGCTAATCATTAGTGTCGATCTGGGCGTGCCTGATTATCAGGCGCACGCGGAAGAGTTCGTGATGCTTGCGAAGGGCGCGGGCGCTGATATTGCAACGGTTTTAAACGCCCGTCGATCGAGGCCTGATGCTGCCTACTTCATTGGCACAGGTAAGGTGCAAGAGGCTGTCCTGCTTTGCGATGAACTGGCTGTTGAGGTCGTGTTGTTCGATCAGGATTTGTCTCCGGCTCAGCAGCGCAACCTTGAGCGGCAATTAAACTTGCGTGTAGTTGACCGGGTGGCACTCATCCTGGACATTTTTGCGCTGAGAGCGCAAAGCCACGAGGGCAAGTTGCAGGTAGAACTAGCCCAGCTGCAGCATCTGTCGACTCGGCTCACCAGAATGTGGAGCCATCTTGAGCGACAGCGCGGGGGCATAGGGATGCGAGGTCCAGGTGAATCTCAATTAGAGATGGACAAGCGCATGATTGGTGCCAAAGTAAAAGTATTGCGAGAACGCCTTGCTCGTGTCCAGCGTCAACGGTCGACACAACGCCGCTCGCGCGCACGAGGCAACACTATGTCCGTATCGCTGGTTGGCTACACCAACGCCGGTAAATCGACCCTATTTAACAGTCTTACCCGCGCAGGTGCTTACGCAGCTGATCAGCTCTTTGCAACCTTGGACACCACCACACGCCGGGTCTGGGTCGACGGTGCAGGACAAATCACCTTGTCGGACACGGTGGGCTTCATCAGAGATCTGCCGCCCACCTTAATTGCTGCTTTTCGTGCCACATTAGAGGAGGCCATCCACGCCGACTTGCTACTTCATGTGGTCGATGCTTCAAGTCCCCAGCGAGATGAGCAGATTTTTGAAGTGGATAAGGTATTAACTGATATCGGGGCGGGCGACTTGCCGCGCATTTTGGTCTACAACAAAATCGATGCGGTCGGGCTTGAGCCGCGGGTTGAAACCGATGCGCATGGTACGATTTGCCGTGTTTTTGTCAGTGCGCAACAGCGCGCTGGACTTGATGGATTGCGTCAGGCGATTTCGCAATCAGCTTTACTTCCGGAAAACCATGAGATTATTCAGCAGAATCTTTAATCTGAACGACCCCGGCTGGGGTCGTGGCTCGAAAAATAGCAATTCTGAGCCGCCCAAGCGTCCAAACGCCGATGGCGGTCCGCCCGATCTTGATCAGGTTTGGCAAGACTTCAATCAGAAACTGAGTCGCTTGTTTGGTCGACGTCCCGGCGGAAATCGTCCTAACGGCCCTTCGGACAATGGCCCTATCGGCCCCACGCCACGGCAGTCTAAGATTGGTCTGGGGATCATCCTTGCGGTAACAGTGGCGCTTTGGTTGATTAGCGGGTTTTTTATTGTCCAGGAAGGTCAAGTTGCGGTCGTGACCCAGTTCGGCAAGTACAACGTGACTGTGCCTGCAGGCTTTCAATGGCGCTATCCCTATCCGTTTCAAGCTCACGAGATTGTGAATATCTCTCAATTGCGTACCTTTGAAATCGGCTTTAGGGGTAATACTCGCAATCGCGTGTTGCCAGAAGCTTTGATGCTGACCGATGACGAAAACATCGTTGATGTTCAGTTTGTCGTCCAATACCGCTTACGTGCCGATGGTGCTCCTCAATATTTGTTCAGAAGCAAGGATCCTGATGAATCAGCTCGGCAGGCCGCTCAGGCCGCGATGCGTGAGGTAGTCGGCGGCCGCAAAATGGACTTTGTCTTGTACGAAGGTAGAACAGCCGTAGCCGGCGAAGTGCAAAACCTGATGCAACAGATTCTTGATCGCTATGAAACCGGCATTCAGGTCAGTAGTGTTGCTATTCAAAACGTTCAACCGCCCGAGCAAGTTCAATCCGCGTTTGATGATGCTGTGAAAGCAGGTCAGGATAGAGAGCGGCAGATTAACGAAGGACAGGCGTACGCTAACCAGGTGGTTCCGATGGCGAGAGGGCAGGCTTCACGGATGCTCGAGCAAGCGGAGGGTTACCGCGCTAAAGTGATCGGTGATGCGACTGGCGATACAGCCCGTTTTAATAGTGTGCTGACTGAATACGCCAAGGCACCCCAGGTTTTACGTCAGCGTTTGTATCTTGAGACTATGCAACAGCTTTACGTCAATGCTAACAAGGTATTGGTCGACGTTGTCGGTAATCAGGTGATCTATCTGCCGCTCGACAAACTGACTCAGCAGGTCGCACGAGACGGCACTGGCTCGTCCATGACAGGCTCAGGGTCAAGTGCTAATAGTGCGATGCAACTTGCCCCGCTTGCAAATAAACCAACTTCAAAGTCGTCGGGTATGACCAACAATATTTCGCGCGATCGCGCTGACAGATAGGGGCTAAAACATGAAACGCATTTTGCCTCTCATTATTTTAGTTGGTGTGCTTTTAGCAGTGCTGTCTAGTACTGTGTTTATCGTTCGCGAGCGCGACTACGGTATTGTGTTCGCATTAGGTGAGATTAAAAAAGTCGTAGATAAGCCGGGCTTGTACTTCAAATTACCGCCTCCCTTTCAAAACGTGGTGACGCTAGATAAGCGCCTGTTGTCAATCGATGCACAAGATGCCGAGAGAATCCAGACCTCGGAGAAGAAAAATCTCTTGATAGATTCTTTTGTGAAATGGCGGATTGTTGATCCACGTCTGTACTACATTACGTTCGGTGGCAATGAGAGAGCGGCTCGTGAACGCCTTCAGGCTCAGATTCGTGACGCCTTGAACGCATCTGTAAACATTCGCACGGTTAAAGATGTTGTCTCACTCGAGCGCGATGTCATTATGTCTGAGGTCTTAACTAACGTAGCGAAGCGCGCAGAGTCCTTAGGTGTTCGTATCGTTGATGTCAGACTGAAACGGATCGAATTCGCACCCGAGATTTCTGAATCGGTATATCGGCGAATGGAATCCGAACGGCTTCGGGTAGCCAACGAGCTTCGGTCTATTGGCGCTGCAGAAAGCGAGAAAATCCGGGCTGAAGCGGATCGGCAGCGAGAGCAGATTGTCGCTGAAGCGTATGGTCGTGCACAAGCAACCATGGGGCAGGGCGATGCTTCTGCTGCTGCCATGTATGCACAGTCTTATGGCAAAGATCTTGGCTTCTATAGTTTCTACAAGAGCCTTGAGGCGTACAAAGCGGCCTTCGGTAAATCGACGGATCTGATGGTGATTGATCCGAGTTCCGAGTTTTTCAAGTTTCTTAAAAACCCTGCCGCTAAATAGATATCAAGTATGAAAGGTCATTGGTTATTACCTGAGAGCCTGGCGGATGTGCTGCCCGCCGAAGCTCGCCGTATTGAGGAATTGCGGCGAGCCTTGCTCGATCTGTTCCGGACCTATGGCTTCGAAATGGTGGCACCACCATTGGTGGAGTACATCGATTCGTTGCTGTCTGGGTCTGACAATGATCTCAACTTGCGGACCAGTAAACTCGTTGATCAATTATCTGGACGCACGCTAGGTGTGCGTGCGGACATGACACCACAAGTCAGCAGAATAGATGCCCATCTTTTGAATAGAGACGGCGTGACAAGGCTTTGCTATTGTGGCCCCGTGCTGCACGCTAAGCCAGCTGGTCTGTTGGCTAGCCGCGAGCTCTTGCAAATTGGTGCAGAGATTTTTGGGTATGCCGGACTTGAGGCTGATGTAGAGATTGCAAGACTAGCGCTAGAAAGTATTCGGCTGGCCGGGATTAAAAATTTGAGACTGGATCTCTGTCATGCTGGTTTGGTCAGAACGATTATCGAGACTGACGCAAACGCTCAGCAACGCGCCGACGAGATCAGCACACTGCTAAAAGACAAGGATTTGCCGGGGATACGAGCATTGTCAACAGGTGTCGACGCAGTAGGTCTTACGACGGTGCAAGCGCTTGAGCAACTGCCGATGTTGTATGGCGGCATTGATCAAATAGCGAAAGCCCGGCGTGTGCTGCCGGCCTTGTCCGGCGTGACTGAGGCACTTGACACGCTAGAGTCCTTGCTCATGCAACTAGACGACATATCCGTCGGCCTTGACCTGTCTGATGTTGGCGCTTATGGATATCACTCTGGTGTCATTTTTTCGGCTTATGCCCCCGGGTGGCACGATGCACTAGCGCGCGGCGGACGCTACGACGGCGTCAGTCTGGCCTTTGGTCGCGCGAGACCTGCGACCGGCTTTAGTCTGGATTTGCGTAAACTGGCGGGTGGGCTGGAACCAGCCAAAGCAACTAAGGCGATTCGAGCGCCTGCGGGATCTAGCGTCTCCTTACTCGAGGCGATGCAAAGCTTGCGGCACTCGGGTGAGATTGTCGTGCAAGTGTTTGCTGACGAGCGTGCTGATCATGACGAATTTGTGTTTGATCGCGAACTATTAAACAGAAACGGCCAGTGGGTTGTGGAGAAGGTATGAGCAAGAACGTAGTTGTCATTGGCACCCAGTGGGGCGATGAAGGCAAAGGGAAGATTGTCGATTGGCTCGCCGAGTCAGCGCAAGGTGTTGTCCGCTTTCAAGGTGGACATAATGCGGGGCATACCCTCTGGATCAATGGTAAAAAAACAATCTTGCGATTAATCCCCTCGGGGATTATGCACAGTGACCTCATCTGTTACATCGGTAATGGCGTTGTGCTCTCACCAGAGGCTCTGCTCAAAGAGATTACCGAGCTCGAAGCTTCGGGGCTCAATGTCCGTGATCGTCTGCAAATATCCGAAATTTGCCCTTTGATTTTGCCGTATCACGTTGCTCTGGATCAAGCCCGAGAAGCCCGCAGAGGCGACGCAAAGATAGGGACAACGGGCCGAGGCATCGGCCCCGCTTATGAAGACAAAATCGCTCGGCGAGCGCTGCGTGTTCAGGATTTGTTTGATCCCGTCGCCTTCCGCAATAAAGTCGATGAAGTTCTCGATCTTCATAATTTTGTACTGACCAAGTACCTTGGCGCAGCTGCCGTGTCTAGCCAGGAAGTTTTCGATCAGGCAATGGCTCTTGCTCCTGCGATCGCACCGATGGTTAAAGACGTTAGCTCCAACCTGTTTGCAGCGCAGCAAGCTGGCCATAATCTCTTGTTTGAAGGCGCACAAGGCGCGCTGCTCGATGTTGATCACGGCACTTACCCCTTTGTTACCAGCAGCAACTGTCTAGCCGGTGCGGCTTCCGCAGGCGCAGGTGTTGGGCCACAAAGTTTGAGCTATGTCCTAGGCATCACTAAAGCCTATGCAACACGCGTGGGATCAGGCCCTTTCCCGACCGAGCTTGATGACGAGGTAGGTAGCCATTTAGCAACGGTTGGTAAAGAATTTGGATCGGTGACTGGGCGTCCAAGAAGGTGTGGCTGGTTTGACGGTGCAGCACTCAAGCGCTCGGTGCGACTCAATGGAATTTCAGGCTTGTGTATTACAAAGCTTGATGTGCTGGACGGCATTGAATCCATACAAATTGGCGTGGGTTATAAGCTTGACGGACAGTTCGTTGATGTCTTGCCCTCTGGTGCGGCGGCAGTTGCCCGAGCTGAGCCAGTGCTGGAAGAAATGCCTGGTTGGACTGAATCCACTGTTGGTGTGACGCAGTTCGATCAGCTTCCAATCAATGCACAGCGTTATTTGCAACGCATGTCAGAGGTCTGTGAAGTCTCGATTGATATGGTGTCGACCGGTCCGGATCGCAACGAGACTATCTTGCTTCGGCATCCTTTCAAGGTTTGATTGTTCAGTCGTGTCTGTACAAACTGATCTTTGGGTCGATTGGGATGAATACCATCTACTAATCGAGAAACTCGCGCTTCAGATTGATGCGTCGGGTTGGAAGTTTGACCGAATTGTTGCTGTCGCCCGCGGTGGTTTAAGGGTAGGTGATGTCTTATCCCGGCTATTTCAGCTACCCCTGGACATCATGTCCGCAAGTAGTTACCGAGGAAATGCAGGCACTGTGCAGGAAGAGCTTGTGCTGTCATCTTCATTGGCCGGTACGCAAGGTGATCTGGCCGGTCGCGTTCTTTTGGTTGATGATCTCGCCGACACAGGGCATACCTTCGTGGCGTTAGTAGAGGCCTTAAAACAGCGCTACACCGGGGTGACCGAGCTTCGGTCGGCCTGTCTCTGGTGTAAGAAGCACTCTCTGATTAGGCCGGATTTCATTGTGGCTGATTTAGCTGGTAGCCCATGGATTCATCAGCCATTTGAGCGCTATGACAACATTAGGCTGGAAGATTTGCGCTTGGAGAAGCAAAAAAGCTAACAAAATAGCGTAGTTATGCTATTATGGAAGGCTAACTGCATTGAAGTGATTGTCATCCAACGCTGACAATGTTTTGAATCCAGTTTTTGAAATATCCCTAAATATGTTTACTTTATAAAAGACCAGCGTCCCTATGCCTATCGTACGTCTGAAAGAAAATGAGCCATTTGAAGCCGCTTTGCGTCGCTTCAAGCGCACAATTGAAAAAACCGGTCTGCTGACCGAGTTGCGTGCACGTGAGTTCTATGAAAAACCAACTGCCGAGCGCAAACGTAAAGGTGCTGCTGCAGTCAAGCGTCATTACAAGCGTATCCGTAGCCAACAACTGCCACCAAGACTCTATTAATCTGTTGCGCTGGCGTGCAACGCGCTTGCGCATTTTTCAGATGGTCTGATCGGTGATCCCAGATTCATTTATCCAGGATCTTCTTGCCCGCGTAGATATCGCGGATGTTGTCGGTCGGTATGTGCAGTTAAAAAAAGGCGGCATAAACCTGATGGGTTTATGCCCTTTTCACAACGAAAAGTCTCCCTCCTTTACCGTCAGTCCCGCCAAACAGTTTTATCACTGCTTCGGTTGTGGTGCCCACGGTAGCGCCATCACATTTTTAATCGAACATTCCGGTTATAGCTTCCCTGAAGCGGTTAATGCGCTGGCATCAAGCGCGGGTATGGTTGTGCCTCAAGAGCAGCGATCCTCCAAGCATGATGCAGAGCGTGCACAACGCCGTGAAGAAATCTCACAGCACACCCAGGCACTTCAGCGCGCTCAGGATCTGTATCAGAAACAGTTACGTAGCAGTCCGGAGGCAATTGCCTATTTAAAAAAACGAGGACTAACGGGTGAAATTGCTAAACAGTTTGGGCTTGGCTGGGCCAGTAGTGACCGACAAGCATTAGCGACGGTGTTTTCACCGTACTCTGATCCCATACTGGTTGAGTCCGGTCTTGTCATTCAATCTGACGATGGCCGGCGCTACGATCGGTTTCGTGAACGAGTCATGTTCCCCATTCGCAATGCTAAAGGTGAATTGATAGGCTTTGGTGGTCGTATCATAGGCAAGGGCGAACCTAAATATTTGAACTCACCAGAAACGCCGGTGTTTTCAAAAGGCCAGGAGCTGTATGGCCTTTTTGAAGCCAAGGCCGCCATCCGGAAAGAAGGTTGCGTCATTGTGGTTGAGGGTTACATGGATGTCGTCGGCTTGGCTCAGTTAGGGGTCGGTAATGCCGTGGCAACGCTGGGTACCGCAACCACGCCAATACATGTTCAAAAGCTTTTGCGCTCGAGCGACCGAATCATATTTAGCTTTGATGGCGATAAGGCTGGCCGCAGGGCCGCATGGAGAGCCTTGCAGACATGTCTGCCTCTTCTGCGTGACGACATATCGATTCGTTTCTTGTTCCTGCCTGAAGAGCACGATCCGGATAGTTACATTAGAGAGTTTGGGGCTGAGGCGTTTCGGGCTTGTCTGGCAGAGTCCGATGCGTTATCGACCTTTTTCTTGAATGAGCTGGCCGAGCGTTATTCCCTGAAAGAGGTTGAGGGGCGATCACGATTGGTATTTGAGGCTAAACCATTACTGGCACAGATCCCTCAATCCGCACTTAGCGTGCAGCTTCAAAATGAGTTGGCAAAGATGGTGCAATTGACACCAGAAGAGCTGACTAGTCTGCTGGTTAGTGCCCCCGCAGTTGATGAGCAGGCAGCGCAGTTCGTTGCAATGGCTCCAGTCAGTCGTGACGATTCAGTCCAGCCCCCCAATCCTCCCAAGCGAACGAGTAGAACCACTTCTCAGACACAGACATTTGCGCGAACAAGCAGGCGCTCTGTTACCCCTTTGGCACTCAGACTGCTTGGTCTGCTCCTCGCACATCCCTCATTGGCTGAAGAAATGGGCGATCAGCAACTTGATGTGCTGGAGCAGGGCGAAAGTCTGGATATGGTTCTTGACTTGATTATTTTGATCCAGAGAACTCATGCCAAGCACGTTGGTGCGCTCATTCAAGGTGCAGAACCGGGTTCGGATCTTGAAGCCTTGCTGATTTCGGTCAGTGCTGATGTTATGGCACAAGAAGAGTTGCCTCATCCCCAGTCTGAATGGGAGGATGCTTTGCGACGGATCGAGATCGAGAACTTAAAGCGGGAACAAAGCGAACTGATAGCGTCAGGTGAAAATAATTTAGAACTTTCGCAAAAATATCAGGAACTTTCTCGAAGGATCACCCGTCTAATTAGCGTTAGTAACGCTAGCAAAGCCAAGTAATTCAGTTAAAATTCATGGTTTCATGGCCTTTATCAATATTATCTCGGCCGTTCCGTTTTAGTTTCTGCTAGTTCATTTCACGCATTCTTCCCATAAAGAGCGATTATGACAAAAGCTTCTGGTAAAAAAGCTGTTGCCGTTAAAAACAGCACGCGTAGTAGCGCAGCCGCAAAGTCCAAGACTGTTGCGGCCAAAGTTCAACCTAAGAAAGTTGTCAAGGTCGATAAAAAGCCCGTGATTGTCAAGAAAGCAGTGACTAGCAAAACAACAGTCGAAAAAAAGCCAGTGGCTAAACCAATAGCTAAGTCAACGACGGCAAAACCAGCCACAGTGAAAACTGCTGCTGGGAAAGCAACCGGTGCGAAAACAACCGGTGCAAAGCCAGTCGCTGCAAAAACAGCGAACCTGAAGCCAGTCAAAGCAGTAGCTAAGCCAGCCACAAAACCTGCAGCAAAGTCCAGCCCATCAGCTGCGAAGAAGCAAGCAACAAAATCAGTTAAGGATTCAATGAAGTCGGCATCAAAAGTAACTGCACCACCCGTAGCACCCTCAGTAAAAGGTAAATCTGCACCAAAACCATCTGTTAAAGCAAGTGCGAAGTCTGCTGAAAGCGCGAAGCCTGCTGAAAAAATAGCCAAAAAGCCAGCCGCCGTTAAAGTCGCCATTGAGATGAAAGCCAAAGTGGTTGCCTCAGATGATGACTTTGACGAAGCGCCAGTCAAGAAGGCGAAGTCTTCACGTCCGCCTGGTGGTACCGGCCGTCGTCCTGGTCGTCCTTCAAAGAACCCGAATAACAATGCAGATAGCGAGTTTGGGGATCCAAATGATGGTGATGGCGAGGTCGAGGCGTTACCTGATTTAAAGCCAGTCAAGCGCGGCAAGCGCGGTAAAGGTGAGGGCAAAGAATTGCTGGCTCGTGGCCCTGTGTCACCTGAAGAATATGAAGCTCGCCGCAATCGCTTGAAGCTGTTGATTAAGCTTGGTAAGGATCGCGGCTATTTGACATACGGTGAGATCAACGACCATTTGCCAGATGACTTGGTAGATGCTGAGGCAATCGACGGGATTATCAGTACGTTTAGCGATATGGGCATAGCGGTCTACGACCAGGCGCCTGATGCTGAGACATTGCTGATCGGCGAAAACGCACCAATGCCGACGAGCGACGATGACGTTGAGGACGAGGCTGAAGCCGCCTTGACGACCGTTGACTCAGATTTCGGTCGGACGACTGACCCAGTTCGTATGTACATGCGCGAAATGGGTACGGTAGAACTCTTGACCCGTGAAGGCGAGATTGAAATCGCTAAACGGATTGAGGATGGCTTAAAGCACATGGTCATGGCTATCTCGGCCTGCCCAACTACTGTGAACGAAATTCTCAATCACGTGCAACGTGTGCGCGATGGACAAGCCCAAATCGATGAAGTGGTTGACGGACTAGTCGACCCCGATGATGGCGAAGAGTACGCCGGCGCTGGTGTGGCCGATGATACTGAAGAAGATGGTCCAGCTGGCGGAATGAGCAGCAAGCAGCTCGAAGACCTGCGCGTCAAAGGTCTGGCTAAATTCGATATTGTTGCAACACAGTTTGCGGCAATGCGCAGTGCCTACGAGACCGATGGTTATCGCTCTGCTCCTTATATGAAAGCGCAAGAGCTTATCCAGAACGAGTTAATGGGCATCCGTTTCACCGCTAAGATGGTTGAACGTTTGGCTGACACGTTGCGTGCGCAAGTTGAAGAAATTCGGCAGCTTGAACGTGCTGTGTTGCATACGTGTGTTGATCGCGCAGGTATGCCACGTAGTCACTTTATTAAAGTGTTCCCAGGCAATGAAACCAATCTCGAATGGGTAATTGAAGAAGTCAACGGTAATCACGACTACTCACATACCTTGCGTCGCCACATCCCAGCTGTACAAGAGCTGCAACAGAAGCTGATCGATCTGCAGTCGCGTGTTGTATTGCCGTTGAAGGATCTCAAAGAAGTTAACAAGCGCATGGCGACGGGCGAAGCAAAAGCACGTAAAGCTAAGCGTGAAATGACCGAGGCGAACTTGCGTCTGGTTATTTCGATTGCTAAAAAATATACCAACCGTGGTTTGCAGTTCCTGGATCTGATTCAGGAAGGCAATATCGGCTTGATGAAAGCCGTGGACAAGTTTGAATACCGTCGTGGCTACAAGTTCTCGACTTATGCCACTTGGTGGATTCGCCAGGCGATCACTCGCTCTATTGCCGACCAGGCTCGTACTATCCGTATCCCGGTTCATATGATCGAGACGATCAACAAGATGAACCGCATCAGCCGTCAGATTTTGCAAGAAACAGGTGCCGAGCCTGATCCAGCGACTTTGGCTGCAAAAATGGACATGCCTGAGGACAAGATTCGCAAGATTCTTAAAATCGCTAAAGAACCTATCTCTATGGAGACACCGATTGGGGATGACGATGATTCACATCTCGGCGACTTTATCGAAGATAACGTGACGCTTGCCCCGGCCGAGGCGGCCTTGCACAGCTCGATGCACAATGTTGTTCGTGAAGTGCTTGACTCTCTAACCCCTCGCGAAGCAAAGGTACTGCGTATGCGTTTCGGTATTGAGATGAACACTGATCAAACGCTTGAAGAGGTTGGCAAACAGTTTGACGTTACGCGTGAGCGCATACGTCAAATAGAAGCTAAAGCCTTGCGTAAACTGCGCCATCCAAGCAGGGCTGATAAACTAAAGAGTTTTCTCGAAGGGCAACAGTAATAGTCATTACTGAAGTCCATCGATTGCCCCTCTAGCTCATGCTTGGTTAGAGCAGCGGACTCATAATCCGTTGGTGCCGTGTTCGACTCACGGGGGGGGCACCACCGCATATTGGACCCGCAGTAGCGATATCTATTGTTACTGCGGTCAATCCTGAACAGCGTACTGTTGCAAGACTTCTAGCGAAACAGTATCCAGCGCCTTGATATGCGTGCTTTCAAGCTTGATTTTTGGCGCGCAGTCTGCCGCTAAAGCTTCGGCCCAGCGATTGACGCAAAGGCACCACTGATCGCCAGGGACCAAACCAGTGAACTGATACTCAGGTCTTGGGGTTACGAGATCGTTTCCCATCTTGCGACTGAATTGCAAGAATTCTGCATTGACGATGGCACACACCAGATGCCGACCGTGATCGCTGTCGTCTGTTTTGCAGCAACCATCCCTAAAAAATCCGGTTAACGGATCAAAAGAGCAGGCTACCAAGGGTTGCCCTAAAACATTCAAAGAGATCTTTGCGCTCATGCTAATCCGTTGTCGATTTAGACTTCATGAAGAATTTTAAAATCTTGTTTAAGATAGTCTTTGACTCTTGCTCAATTTGCTCTAACCGAGAATCTCTATTGCTGAATTGCTGATTCTGGGCAGAACGTTCAGCTAGGGCATTCGAAAATAATTTAACTAACTCGGGGTTGGCGTTTAACAATGGCGCCATATCCTCAGCTGATATTTGCAGCAGTATTGAGTCTACCTTTGCGTATACATCGGCAGACCGAGCTGCCCCAGTCAGCATGGACATTTCGCCCAGAAAATCGCAGGGCCACAAATTAGCTACTGTCACAAACTCGCCAGATTTGGTTTCTATTTTGACTTCTAGAGTTCCTTCGGCAACCAAGTACATCCAGTTTTCTTGTGCGCCTTTTTTTATGACTAGTTCGCCGGCAGTGCAATATCTCAGCTTGATTGACCTAGCCAGTACTTTGACCTCATCAGGGCTCAGCACTTTTAGGAATCCATATTCATAGGAATCTAGCAAGCGAGACCTGACATCCTTGTTTTCGTCGACGACAACTTGCGTAGTCATCTGACTTGTACTGATGCCAGCAGCTTTTAAAAATCGCATGATGACCAATAAGAACTCGCTTTTAGCCTGATCAGCGTTCGTTTCTGGCGTGCATTCATAGCGAACGGTGTAGGACACCTCGCCTTTAGTCAGGCCGCTCGCAAAAACGTCATAATCAGACAAATAGGCAGTGTTATTTTTGACGACATAGGTCAGCGCAAGCTTGGTAACCGTTAATACTTTTTCAGGGGTATAACTTGAATCCAATTCAAAAGTGAAAAATCTGCGTGAACCTAATCCAGTCTTTTGTCTCGAAACATTCACGAATTCCATCGTTAAAAATTGATGGTTATACATGCGGGTTGTCAGACCAGTCATGCCTTTCAACGTGATCATTCGTTGGTCAATTTCAACAATTTGATAAATCTTTGTACCCCCTTGGCTTGATATTTCGATCCAGTCACCGATACCGATGAGTTTGTCAGTCTGGATTTTCAGGCTTGCAGCAAGGTCAGCAATAAAGTCACGAAAAAGATAAACAACACCAACACCCAGTGCTCCAACAGATGCTAGAAGACGGCTAAAGTCATGGTCATAAAATAAGACATAAGCGGTCAGTCCAGCAAAGAAGTAGACAAGAAGGCTTATCACCTTCATGAGAATTGCAGGTACGGTGGACTTTTTATTATGTTTGTTGTGTATTTTTAAAATCACGCGGATTGTTTTATCTGCTGTGACTGCAAATATCACAAACTGAAGGACTGCTATGCCGTCTATCAGGAAATGAGTTGGGGTTTTATCGAGGTCTGCAACGCGCCAGCCCCAAAAACTATCGGTTAAGACTTTTAACCATGTCATGATCCCGACGTTGATTGCAGTCAGGCTTATCAATAATAGTTTTGGTACTTTGTAAATTCGATGGTCGGGAGTCATATGTTTTTTGCTGAAAGGTTTTGGCTTTTGCAGAACAATATTGATCGATAATGTCTAGGAAGCTTCTAGAGCAGATTTAATTACCCAACGTGTCAGACACCCAATTATGCACAATTATCGTCGCATATTTGGTATTACTTCTCTTGCCGGCTTTTAATTTCTGGGAAAGCGAGTGCGGGATATAGTCTGGAAAGATAAAATCAGGATACTTTTGAAATGATTATCGATTGTCACGGACATTACACAACTGCGCCTCGGGCGTTGGATGAATGGCGCAACAAACAAGTAGCTAATTTATTGACCCCTGAACTTGGTCCCAAGGTATCGGACCTGAAGATCAGCGATGACGAATTACGCGAATCGATTGAGAATAATCAATTGGCCTTGATGAAAAAGCGCGGCAGCGACCTCACGATTTTTTCACCTCGTGCCAGTTTTATGGCTCACCACATTGGTAGTTTCAATACCTCCGCTACTTGGGCGTCGATCTGTAATGAGCTCTGTTATCGCGTTTCTCAGTTGTTTCCAGATCACTTTGTTGGTGCTGCAATGCTGCCTCAGTCGCCAGGCGTTGCGCTAACAACCACTATCCCTGAGCTGGAAAAGTGCATCAAGGACTTTGGCTTCGTTGGTATCAACTTAAATCCGGACCCCTCAGGCGGGCACTGGCGCGAACCACCATTATCGGATAAGCATTGGTATCCTCTTTACGAGAAGATGGTTGAACTCGAGATCCCCGCCATGATTCACGTGAGTACGAGTTGCAACGAGTGTTTCCATACGACTGGGGCGCATTACTTGAATGCGGATACAACAGCATTTATGCAGTGCTTGACGTCAGATCTTTTTAAAGACTTCCCAACGCTTAAGTTTCTTATCCCCCACGGTGGTGGGGCTGTGCCTTATCACTGGGGTCGCTTTCGTGGCTTAGCCCAAGAGTTGCAGAAACCTTTGTTAAGTGAACACTTATTGAACAACATTTATTTTGATACCTGCGTATACCACCAGCCAGGCATCGACTTGCTAACTAAAGTGATCCCTGTTGACAATATTTTGTTTGCTTCTGAGATGATTGGGGCTGTGAAGGGCATAGATCCGGAGACGGGTTTCTATTTTGATGATACGAAGCGCTATATCGAAAATTCAGGCCTCCTATCTGCACAAGACAAGTATCAGATATACGAAGGTAATGCGCGAAGGGTTTTTCCGCGCCTTGATCGTATGTTGAAAAGTAAAGGGCTTTGAGTTTCAATGCGGCATCAAAAATAGCTGTGTTGCTATGAGCGGTGTGAAGGCCAGCGATACGCATCAGACGGCACAATACTTTTGCTGAATCTCGTCGTTCGCTAGCAAATTGCTGGCCGTGTCGTGAAACACAATCTCGCCCTGATCAAGAATATAGGCGCGATCAGAGATGCTCAAGGCATGTTTGACACTTTGCTCTACCAACAGAATCGTCAAACCTTTCTGTTTGAGATCCGCAAACAATCTGAACATCTCATCAACCAATACGGGCATGATGCCCTCTGATGGTTCATCTAGCAGGATCACTTTCGGCTTTCCAATCATCGCCCTTGCGATAGCCAGCATTTGCTGTTCGCCACCAGACATTGATGTTGCATCTTGGTGTAAACGTTCTTTCAGACGAGGGAAAATCTCGGCAATTTCATCAACTAGTGCGTTCATATCGCCAGCATTTTTCTTGGCAATGATACCCAGCTGCAGATTTTCTTTGACAGTTAATCCAGCAACGATACGTCTGTCTTCGGGCACATAAGCCAAGCCCAAGTGATATCTTTCATGCGCAGCCAAGTTCAGAAAAGGCGTGCCATCAATCGACGCCTCACCTTGTTTTTTGGTGACAAGGCCCATGAGCGTACGCAGGGTTGTTGTTTTGCCGGCACCGTTACGCCCCATCAGAGTAACGATTTCGCCAGACTTTACCTCAAGCGAAATACCCTGCAGGATATGGCTGCGGTCATACCAAGCGTTCAAATCTTTAACACTTAACATGATCAGTTATCACCCAGATAGACACGTCTGACTTCAGTATTGCTTTGGATCTCTTCAGGACTACCTTCTGCTAAAAACTCACCGTGATGCAGGACGATAATCCGATTGCATAAACCCATAATCAATTTCATCTTGTGCTCGACCAGAATGACTGTGCGCTCGTCTGCTAAATCACGAATCAGATCCATCATGACTAGCGTTTCTTCTGGCGACATGCCTGCTGTGGGCTCGTCCAGCAAAAGTAGCTGAGGGTTACAGGCTAGTGCCATAGCGAGCTCTAGAGCGCGCTGCTGACCATGCGCCAGATCGCCACTGGTTTTGTGACTAAGATGCGAGAGATTGACTCGTTGCAGCACCTGATCTGCAATATCCATTGGCTTGACGTAAGTCTTAGCTGACCGCAAAAAGTTGTAACGAGTTGTTTGCATTTGTGCTGCAACACGAACATTTTCATGAACCGAGAGCTGTTTGAAGATATTGGTGATTTGAAAACTTTTTGATATTCCGAGACGAGCAAACTCATGCTGAGGCAAGCCAGTAATATCCTGACCGTTAAAAAGTACTTGTCCTCTGGTAGGGGCAAAGGCGCCACTCAAAACATTAAAAAACGTACTTTTACCTGCGCCGTTCGGTCCAATAATGGCTGTCAAGGTACCTGGCATAAAGCGTGTAGACACGTCTTGTAATGCTTTAAAACGGCCAAAACTTTTACTGATATGTTTGGCCTCAAGAATCGGAGTAGTGGCCTGATTTGGCATGTTCATTGCCTTTCCTGTTCAAGCGGTAGTTTGCTGAGAATGGTTCCCCAAATTCCTTTGGGGAAGAACAAGACAAAGAACATGAAAATAACGCCGATGACTGCCATCCAGTGTTTCGTGACGGTAGTTACGACATCCTCTAGATAGAACATGGCAATCGCTCCGACAAATGGTCCGAAGAAGGTGCCCATTCCGCCCAGAATACTCATCATGACGGCTTGACCAGATTGTAAGTAGTGCAGGGAGTCGATTGGCACGATCGACAGGTGCAACGCTCGCAATGAACCCGCCAGGCCGCAAATTGCTGCAGACAGCACAAAAACCAGAAGTTTGGTTCGGTCTACATCGAATCCACAGGCACGAGCGCGTTTTTCGTTTTCTCTGATGGCGCGCATGACTGCGCCGAGGGGTGAATTGAGAATTCTCGAAATCAGCCAGATTGCACTGACGACAAAGGTCAGAATCACATAGTATTTAATCAAGGGGTTAAGGAAATCAATGGCGAATCCCAAAAATTTGAACGACTCGACTTTGACCCCTCTAAGACCGTTCTCCCCTCCGGTGAAGCGTTCAGCCTTGTAAAAGATGTAATAAATGATCTGACCAAGCGCGAGAGTCACCATCGAGAAATAAATCCCGCGTGTACGAATCGCCAGAAAGCCCATGATCAGACCGCCCAGCGCTGCACCAGTCACCCCAATCAGCATGGCTGTTGCCCAAGGGAGTGCGAAACTGACAATACTGATGCCAGTTAGGTAGGACCCAATACCGAGAAAAGAGGCGTGACCAAAAGAGAGTAGGCCCGTGTAACCAAATAACAAGTTAAAGCCCATCGCAAACAGACCAAAAATAAGTATATTGATCGCTAAGGTCTCATAAGGCATGAGGAATGGAAACACGCACAAAAAGAGACTGCAGGCTAGAACCCTGTGACGACTGATCAACGTTAGAAACGATTGCATAATTGATAGGTCTCTACGTCGAACGCTCAGCCCTACCAAACAGGCCTTGTGGCCGAATCAGTAGAACGAGAGCCATTAAGATAAAAATTGATAATTCGGCTAAATCAGGAAAGAAAAGCGAGGTCATGCTGTAAACAATGCCGACGAGAAGCCCCGCTACGACAGCTCCAACTGGCGATCCCATTCCGCCGACAACGGTCACAACAAAGGACTCGGCCAGAATCGGGATACCCATTTCAGGGTTTACCGATCTGGTGGGCGACGCGAGAACTCCCGAGAGCCCAGCAATCGCGCACCCCAAGCCAAAAATCATGAGCCAGACTTTTGAAATATCGACTCCCAATACTCTGACGATCTCTTGATCAACTGCGCCGGCTTTAATGATTAAGCCATAACGGGTTTTTTGAATTAAAAACCAGATGCCGAAGAGAATGACTGCTGTTGCCGCGATCAAAAAGAGCCGATACCTTGGGAAGAAACCTATCCCAACGTTGATTGATCCCTTTAAGCCCTGGGGAGTTACTGAAGGCAAGCCTTCGATACCAAAGCAGATCCTTATCAATTCAATCAAGACATAGGACAAGCCAAACGTCAGTAGCAATGGGTAGTCGATACCTCGTCCATAAAGACGTCGCACCAGAAACCGCTCGGTCAACAGACCAAGTGCGCCCGTGAAAGCTGCAGTTAGGACGAGACTCAGCCAGAAATTACCTGTCATGCCTAAAAAGTAAACGCCAATAAAAGCGCCCACCATAAAAAAGGCACCGTGAGCAAAGTTGACCACGTTGAGCATGCCAAAAATCAGGCAGAGGCCCAGAGCAAGCAGGGCATAAACGCTACCCAATGCAACCCCGGTCAGGAGTTGCATTGCTACCAGATCAAAGGATAGTCCAGCCATTAACGCACCAAAGGTTCAGAATCCTGGGGGGTGGTCATCACATAACTCTTGGTGATCACTTAAAACCGAGCTCAGAGCAGGTGCGCATATTTTTCTCTGCTGACTCTTCGACAGAGATAATTTTGAACACGTCATTTTTGTCCTTCATGTCTTTCGACTTGGACTCTACGATGATGACAGACTGCTCAGCTTGATGATCGCAGGCGCGATAGGATTCAGGGCCTTTGTACCAATCGTATTTGAGCGCTTGCATAGCAGTGATGACTTTGTCCGTATCGACAGATTTCGCCGCAAGTACGGCTGCCAGCACACTTTTTACGCCAGCATAGCCGAGTGCACCGTAATCTGATGGAACTGCGCCGCTGTAGGCTTTGCGGTAAGCGTCGTTAAAGACTTTTGCGCTTGGTATGCGATCTTCCAGACCCCAATAGTAAGAGGTGCCGCCAGCAATTCCGTCAAATGCTTCTGGGCCCGCCGACACACGTGAGGTGTAAAGCAATACAGGTGCCACAATTTTCATGCTTGATTTCAAACCGAAGTCGGTACATTGCATGGCAGAGTTGGCGAGGTCACGACCGAAGTTAGCGAGGACGAGAATATCTGGATTAAGTGATTTGATGCGTGGCAAGAAAGCTGAGTAGTCTGAGGCGCCAAGTGGATGGCGAATATCTGCGACCGTCGTTGCACCTAAGTCTTTGCCTGCTCGCTCAAAGGCACGTACCATTTCGTGCCCGTACGCATAATCGGCGGTCAGAAAGGCGATTTTTTTACCAAATAAAGGGATAGCGTAGCGAGCGACTGCACCCGCTGTCATCGTTGGATTAAGAGCTTCGTGAAAGGTGTAGATGCTCCAGTCTTTCGCCTCGTTAATCGCATCAGACTGGCTGATCGAGTTGAACAGGACTTTGCGTTCTTTGCAAACCGCATTGATTGAGAGCTGAGTCGCCGCCGAGAGAGAACCAACGATAAAATTGACTTTGTCTTTTTCGATTAACTCAAGGGTACGCGTTGCAGCTTCACCGGGGTTCAGCTTATCGTCTCGAACCAATAATTCTGCGCGACGTCCGTTAAAACCACCTGCCTCATTAAATTGTTTGATAGCTAATTCTGCAGCTTTGACCTGATCTTGTGCTTCGGCGGAGAATGCCCCAGTCAAGGGGGTAGGGAATCCGATCTTGATGGTATCGGATTGAGCCCGTGCAATATTTATTCCGAATGGGGTGCTGAGTGCTGCGGCACCACCGATGATGAGTTGTCTTCTGGTCTTATTTGTTGCAAATTTTTTCATGATTGTCTCTTCCTTTTTTACAGTGCAAATGAAGTCAGGGTGTAATAGCTATGTTGTTCAAATCAATTGCGGTTTCCTTCATAACAGTATCTGCGTTTCGAGTTAGTGCGTCGCTGTTATCTTTACTTTTTGTAACTTGAGACTGCATATAACGACCTAAATATTGTGCTCGAGAAACGATCTCCTGGCCTTTGGATAATCTTTCGGCTCTGTAAGCAAGCAAGGCGTCGGGGTTAGCGCCAATGCGCTGAATGTGCCCGACTATACTCATCGCATCATCACCGGCTTTCGTTACCCCCATCCCAACATGTGGTCTGGCCACAAAGCCTGCGTCGCCCATCAACGCGACTCGCCCAAAAGCAATATCAGGCGAGTTGACATCGTAAATTGCCTGAACAAAAGGGTGCTCAGTCTGTTCAATAATCTCTGAATATTGAGGGGCAAGCACCTGCTTTGAAGCTGCGCGCATCAAGTCAATAAAAGCCGTCTTGATTTTTGTGGGCGGGATACCTTGAGGGTAGTACACACCTGCTTCATCTGTCAGGTAATCGATTAGCGCAGTGTTTGACACTGGGCGATACCAGACAAAGTTGTACCAACGTTTACCCACCCGTGTGTCATGGTTTGGCCCAGCTACCGGGTAACCCAGCATTTGCTCACCGTCGGGTAAGCAAAAGCCAAAGTGGTTGAACAAGGTCTCAAGTGTATGGGATGACAAGGCAGCTTCGTGACAGACGCCACGCCAGGCAACGTAGCCGGCATATTCAGGTTGAACGGCTGGCAGGAACGCATTTCGAACTGCCGACCGGAGACCGTCAGACGCAAGTAGCAACTCAGCTGAATATTGGCTCCCGTCCTCGCAGAACACATGGGCATGATCGTTATCTTGCGTTACACCCCTGACGACCTTGCCTTGTAGGTACAGATGATTGGGGAGACAGTTCTTTAACAGTTGATACAAGCGGCTCCAGGATGTCAGGATTTGCGGGTGCTCGATCTCGCTGATCACGGCACCGCTTAAGCCCAGAACGACGCGTTTAGTGACTGGGACGCCTAATGTCTCGTCAACTTGTACACCAGCAGCTCGCAGCGCAACAAAAAGTGACGGATGAGTCACGATGCCAGCGCCACGACCGTCCATGGGGTTCATGGATTTCTCGAGGACTGTCACGTCGTGGCCCTGTCGATGCAACATGTTTGCAGCAAACAGTCCGCCTAGTGACCCACCGACAACAAGAATCTTCGCCATTGGAATTTACTTAGTTAGCCTCAGCGTCGAGTGCTAATTTTTCTTCGGCAGGGTAATTAAGCTCGATCACGACACCCGTTGGATCATCGAGAAATATCTGGTGAAGATTCAAGTTAGGCACGGTTCTCTCACGATATTCCACTTTAAGTTGCTTCAGGGTTTCGATCTTTGACTTTAAATCCGTCGCAAAAAAAGCAATATGGTCTACGCAACCGGTACCCTGCAGGCTAGTTAAATCACGGTCACCTAAATATTTCTTCAAGCCTTCGGGGTCATTTTTGTCGATACCGATGATGTGCAAAACAGCGTTTGCATAGCTACCATGATCACCGTTATACAACCATAGGCCGGGAAACGGGAAGTTCGGTCTGGGGCCCTCTGTCAGCCCCAATACTTTCGTGTAAAAGGCAGCAGTCTGTTGAAGCTCGACGCTGCGAATAGAGAAGTGGTTCAGGCTTAAAGTTGACATGGTTGCGCTCATTCCGGTTTAAATAAGGTTTCAGCTGAAAGAAGATACGACACGACTCGGTCGGTAATGATTGCGAGCTCAGCCTGCGGACTAGTCACGTCATAAATTGCCTGACCATAGACCCAGCGACGCATCGCAATATAAAAAATACCGCCATGCAAACCCATTAGTAGTTCTAATTCGCGATTACTGGGCTTTGCTCGCGTTTGACGATGGCAATGCTTACGGGTTTCCCGTATCAATCTGGGTATGAGATGCTCGCGCAACATACCCATAAAACGATTACTGATGCTGCGGTCGCTTAACCCCGAAAAAATAAGGATGCGAACAAAATCCTGGGTTAAAAAAGTTGCCGAGTAGTCCGTATAAAAGGCAATAAGCTTTTCTTTGGGTGAGCGTTTTTTGTCATCAAGAAGATCTTCCCATTCAGGCTTCCAGCGTGACTCAAATACATCTTCGTAGACTTGTTTGATCAGCGCGTCTTTGGTCGGAAAGTAGTGATAGAGCAGGGCATGCGTGATACCCAGCTCTTTTGTCATCTGGCGGAGCTGACCATCAAGACCGTGCTGGGCAAAAAACTTGATCGCACCGTCAATGATTTGACGACGGCGATCACCCGTGCTCATCCTTTTCCGTCGAGTTGCCGACGATTCATTCAGATGCATATCGCTACACACTGCCGGACTAAGGACAGACGCTCTTACCAGCTTCGCTCGTTCAGGCGTTGAATGTATTGCGGTGCTCATCGTGTATCAGGGTTTGTCCGTATTTGGAGTTATTGACCAAAAGGTAAATAATGATGCATTGTTGAACATTTGATCGATGACCGACTATTCGGATAAACCCCAAGGAGCAATATGGAACTCAACGGCGAGCAACTGATATCCGCTTCTGTGCCTGACGTATGGAAAGCACTGAACGATATCGACGTCCTTGCAAAGGCCATTCCGGGTTGTGAAGAAATTAGCCGTATCTCAGCCGAAGAGATTCAAGCCAAAGTGATGTTTAAGATCGGTCCGGTGCGAGCCCGGTTCGCAGGAAAGCTTCTTTTATCTGATGTCATTCCTGATCACTCTTGTGCAATGGCCTTTGAGGGATCGGGTGGTGCTGCGGGGTTTGCTAAAGGCCGTTCACGGGTCGAATTGAAGGCGGCTGAGCAGGGTACTTTAGTCAGTTACACCACCGAAGCCTCCATTGGCGGCAAGCTCGGTCAAATCGGTGGTCGCTTGATTAGTGCGTCAGCGAAAAAAATTGCGGATGATTTTTTTCAAAGATTATCCAAAGAATTGAGTGGCGAGGCTTCTGAGCAGACCGAAGGCCCCGCCGAACAATTGACGTAAGGATTAAACATGAAAGCATCAGCATTCGATTATGTCAAACCCAAATCGTTAGAGTTAGCGCTCGCCGCCTTAGCCGAGGGCGGTGACGATGCGCAATTGATTGCAGGAGGACAAACTCTCCTGGCTACGTTGAACATGAGGTTGTCGGAGCCAGCTACGCTGATCGACATTACCTCACTTGCTGAACTTAAAGGGATTACGCTGAGCGGCGATACTCTCAGAATTGGCGCCTTGGTAACACATACCGAAATTGAAGAGTCTGAGCTCATCGCTACACACGCGCCTTTGCTAAAGGCGGCTGCACCGCATATCGCACACCGTGCTATTCGCAATCTCGGTACATGGGGTGGTTCGCTTGTTTACGGTGATCCGGCGGCTGAATGGCCAGCCTGCAGCATGGCCCTTGACGCAACCATGGTTATTGCCGGGGTAAGCGGTGAGCGTCGTATTGCGGCGCGCGAGTTCTTTATTGATCTGTACACAACAGCCCTCGAACCAGATGAGATTCTAGTAGCCACCGAGATCCCAGTTGCTTCGCCAAATCACGTGTTTTGTTTCCAGGAATTGGCACGTCGACACGGCGATTATGCAATTGCAGGGCTTGCTGCTGTTGCCAATAAACAAGGCGATACGCTGGATAGTTGCAGCTTCGCTTTTTTCTCGTTGGCGTCTACGCCTGTTCTGTGTGAACAGGCTCAGGATGCCGTAAACGGACAAACGATGACGTCAGCTCTTGTCGACTCAGCGGTGCAAGCCGCACGGGATAATCTTGAGACTATTGGCGACATCACAAACAGTGCAGAGAGCAAAACCCACTTGGCTGGGGTATTGCTACAACGCGCTTTAAAACATCTGATGGGTTGAGCAGTCGTTTTGCGCGAATGAAGATACTGGAGACCACATGACTATCAAGAAACAAGTCACCATGACCGTTAACGGAACGGTTTTGACAACCGAAATCGAACCGCGAAGGCATTTGGTTGATTTTCTTCGGGAAGATCTTTTTCTCAAAGGCCCACATCTGGGATGTGAGCAAGGTGCCTGTGGCGCTTGCACGGTCAAGGTTGATAACAAGATCGTTCGAGGATGCTTGTACTTGGCTGTTCAAGCGGATGGTTGTGTTATTGAAACTATTGAGGGCGCAACTGAGTCAGGCGTATTGCGCGATCTGCAGGATGCGTTTGTTCGTCATAACGCCATGCAATGCGGGTTTTGTTCTTCCGGTATGTTGTTGGCCGCTGGTGAATTGATCGAAAAGCAACCCAATTCGACCCGTGAACAGGTGCGCGAGTGGCTGTCTGGTAACTATTGCCGTTGCACGGGTTATCACGCCATCGTCGATGCAGTCATGGATGTCCTTGCCTCAAGAGTCGGAGTCGCACAATGAATAAGCCTCATGAGCTAGAAGGCATGGTCCTGGATCCCGTGACTCACGACCAGCGCTACATCGGTACTAGCGAGCCCAGGAATAGTATGCGTCGCTTGCTTGAGGGCCAAGGCACCTATGTTGATGATATTCAACTGCCTCGTATGGCCCACGTCGTTTACTGGCGCTCGCCAGTTGCACATATGAAAATAGGCAAGATTCACGCCGACATCGTGAAAAAAATGCCGGGAGTGCTTGCAGTTGTTGATGGTGCTCAGATGGCTAAGATCTGTAAACCGTGGGTTGCGACGCTGGGGCATTTAGTTGGGATGAAGTCTGCCCCGCAGCATGCGCTCGCCGTTGATCGCGCTTGCTGGCAGGGCGAACCTGTTGTAGCAGTCGTTGCGCAAACCAGAGCGCAAGCAGAAGATGCCTTGCAACAGCTTGAAGTCGAGTGGGAAGAATTACCTGCGGTCGTGTCAATGGAGACGGCACTGGATGCAACAACTCCAGTGATTCACCCCGAGCTTGGTAACAATCTGTGTTTTACCCGCAGCCTTGATGTGGGCCAGGTTGATGAGCAATTTGCACGGGCTGAAGTGATCGTTGAGGCTACCTTTGGCTTTGGTCGCCACACAGGTGTCACACTTGAGCCACGGTGCCAGATTGCCGATTACCAAGCAGGCGAGCGCCGGTTAACGGTGTATCACTCGCAGCAAGCGCCTCACATGATGCAGGATTTGTACTGTCGCCAGTTTGATCTCTCCGAGTCTGATGTGCGGGTCATTTGTAAAGACGTAGGCGGCTCTTTCGGGATCAAAGTGCATGCTTACCCAGACGACTTCGCCACAGTGGCGCTCGCCATTTTATTAAAAAGACCTGTCAAGTTTGTGGCTGATCGACTTGAATCGTTTACGAGCGACATTCATGCGCGTGAACATCGCGTCAAAGGCCGACTAGCTGCTAATAAGCAAGGCGACATCCTCGCGTTCGAAATTGATGATTTGACTGGCATTGGGCCTTACTCGATGTTCCCCAGAACCAGTGCGATTGAAGGGAATCAGGTGGTGAACCTGGTTGGTGGCCCCTACAAGCATCAGCATTACCGTGCGAAACTGGATGTAGTTTTTCAAAATAAGACACCAACCTGCCAATATCGCGGCGTCGGTCACCCCGTAGCGTGCGCAGTAACGGAGGGCCTAGTCGATCTGGCTGCGCGGAAATTGGGGATTGATCCACTTGCTTTTCGCAAGCAGAATGTAATCCCTGATGATGCTTATCCTTGTACTGGCGCATCAGGCATTAAATTAGAAGTGCTGTCGCATGAGCAGTGCCTGCGAATCGTTGAAAAAATGATGGACTATCCAGCCTTGCGTAAAGAGCAGGCCGAGCTTCGCAAACAAGGTATTTATCGTGGCATAGGTTTTGCAGCGCTGATTGAATTAACTAATCCTAGTCCAGCTTTTTATGGCGTAGGCGGTGCGCGGATCGCCTCGCAAGACGGTGCAACGGCAAGACTTGATCCTAGTGGAGTCGTGTCAGTACTGATCGGTGTGGGTGAACAAGGGCAGGGTACCGAGGCAATTTTTGCTCAGATAGCAGCCGATGGGGTCGGCGTATCCATCGATCAAGTGCGCATTATTACTGGCGATACTGATGTCACTCCATATGGCGGCGGTACGTGGGCATCACGCGGGGCCGGGGTGGGTGGCGAAGCGGTATTGCTCGCTGCACAAGCGTTGCAAGCCAATATCGTCAAACTCGCTGGAGCCATTTTGAATCGCAGTCCAGATGAGTTAATGGTAAGGCAAAGTTTTGTCCTGGATAAAGCAAGTGGCGAGCAGTTATTGCCCTTTAGTGAGATTGGTCGAATTGGCTATTTCAGGACAGACACCCTGCCAGCCGGCTTTGCTGCAGATCTGATGGTGACACGTCACTACACACAAACACAATATCCTTTCATTTTCACCAACGGCGTACAGGCGTCTTACGTCGAAGTTGATCCGGACACTGGTTTTGTCAAATTGTTGAAGCACTGGGCGGTTGAAGACTGCGGTCGTGTGCTCAACCCGATGCTTGTTACTGAGCAGGTGCGTGGTGCAATTGTGCAGGGCATCGGTGGAGCTCTCTCTGAAGAGTGCCTGTATGATGAAAGCGGATTGCTTAGAAACGGCAATATGGCGGACTACTTGGTGCCTATGGCAAATGAGATGCCAGATATCGAGGTCGCTCATATTGAAACGCCAACGCAATCATCTAAACTCGGCGCCAAAGGGGCGGGTGAAGCTGGCACAGCTGGGGCGCCTGGTGCCGTCATGAACGCAATCAATGATGCTTTAGCGCCCTTTGATACTGCCGTTTTTGATCAGCCATTTACGTCTGAAAAGATATTGAAGGCATTGAAAAAGATATAGGAAACACTGCATCCATGCTCAGTTCGCCAACGCCCCTCGCTGACCACGAGTTGTCTCGTTTGATTGAAATGGCTTGGGAGGATCGTACCCCCTTTGAAGCCATCAGGAAAACGTTTGGACTGTCTGAGCCTCAGGTTAAAGCGCTTATGCGCAAGACTTTAAAACGAAGTTCCTATGAGCTCTGGCGTAAACGTGTAACCGGCCGGGCGACGAAACACCTCGAGCTCAGAAGCAAAGAGGTGACTCGCGCTTATTGCTCTGGCCAGTACAAGCAAAAATAGAACTTCGTTATACCTGCGCGAGTGAACTAGCAAGACGGGTGGCGAGCTTATGGCCGCTTAACCAGGCCCCTTCGACGCGGCCACCGTGCAACCAGTCGCCGCATAAGCCAAGGCTGATTTCGCTAGAGAGATAACACTCAGCTTGGGTGGCAAGAGAGCCACTAGCGTAACGCCAGCGGTGAGTTGTGATTTCTGCGCCCTTGCAGTCAAACCCCAGCCGAGCCAAACAAGCAATCATTTGAGCTGTTGCTTCTTCTTTGCTTAACTCCACAAAGGTTTGGCTCCATTGCGGATTGGCATGTACCACCCAGTAATCTTCGCCAGCCCGTTCAGGTTTGGAATTATTACGACAAACCCAGCTGATGATTTCATTATTGACAAAGCCGGCATCTAGATCAAGCACTGGTGGCGTCGCAAACTTAACCATCAATGTCCAACAGGCATTCATATTGCCAGCATCAGCAATTGTGCTCGCCGCACTGTCGACGTCTTTTACTAAAACCAGTGCTTGGGGTGAGGGTATAGCAAGTACTAACCCGTCGTAGGTCGTGTCGATTCTTCCTTTCTCTATGCTGTGCAGTACCCAGGTGCTACCGACTCGCTCAATCTGACTGATGGTCTGCTCAAACTGTATTGGCAAGTGCTTGGCCAAATGCTTACCGAGCGAGTTCATAGCTGGTACCGCGACATAGCGTTTGTCTGTGGATTGACTATCGCGCCAATGGCCATCCTCGAACACTTTGAGGTTAGGCATCCATAGTGCAACTTGTTGTTGATTCACCCAGCCGGTAACGACCTCGATAAAGGCAGGGTCACGCGCCGTAAAGTACTGCGCTCCGTGGTCGGCTGACCAGTCTGAACTGCGCCGAGTACTCATACGGCCGCTCGCACCGCGACTTTTTTCGAATAACTCTACGATAAAACCGCGTGCTTGCAGTTCTGTGGCGCACGTCAGTCCGGCTAATCCAGCGCCGATTATTGCGATTTTTTGCTTTGGTATATCAATAGAATTCAACATGTAGGGTTATTCTGAAACGTGGTCAGTGAAGATTGTTATCGACGTTAGAATAACTTGAATATTTGGCTGTTTACCCCTAACCCTTCGAATAGAGTTAAAAATGGAAGCACGTGATGATCGTTGCTGCGGGTCTGGTACCTGCATCATCAATGAAGAGGGCCAATGCTGGTGCGGGCAGGTGTGGGATGGTGAAAAAATGTGCGCTCCGCGTCTCGATTCCGAAGGTTCAGACGAGGCGTTGTGACAACACTGATTTACTGGTTTCGGCAGGATCTGCGACTAGCTGATAATCCTGCGTTTTTGCGAGCTTGTGCGGATGCCGATTATCTTTTGCCCATTTATGTCGTTGACCCGGAAGCCGAAGCGAAAACCGAATGGGGGTTTGATCGAGTTGCTTCCCACCGGCAAGCATTTTTGCGAGAGTCAATTGAAGACTTAAAACGTCAGCTACGGGCATTGGGTTCGGATCTGTTTGTATTTTCTGGCGAAATTCAAGCTGTCGTATCTTTGGCCTCGATAGCAGTCAACGCAACGGCTATTTATTGCGAACAAATTGAAGCACCTGAAGAGATTGCTCAAGTAACTCGCCTTCAGAGCTCGAGTATCGAAGTCAAACAGTATTGGCAATCAAGCATGCTCGAGCCTCACGATCTCCCTTTTGATTTGGCGGCGATACCTGATGTGTTCACAGCGTTTCGCCAAAAGGTAGAGAAAGCAAATCTCAAATTTGCTAACCCAGCTGCCTCGGTAACACGGATACCCCCCATACCGCCGCGGCGAACGCAGCAGATGCAGACTATTGATCTCCACGCAGTAAGTCACCTTAAATCGTTTAAGGGTGGTGAAACGGCAGCGGCACTCCATCTCAAACAATACCTTGATCGTCGCTTACCCGATACATACAAACAAACGCGTAATCAGTTAATGGGGATGGATTACTCGAGCAAGTTTTCTCCTTGGTTGAGCTTAGGCTGTATGTCTGCCAGAACAATCGCCGCTGAGCTTGACGACTATGAGAGTAAGTATGGCGCGAACGATGGGACCTATTGGCTGTGGTTCGAACTGCTCTGGCGTGACTATTTTCGATTCTTGCACTTTAAATACGGCCGAAAACTGTATCGCAAAACTGGTTTGAGTGATCACCCGCCCAGCAAATTCGGACGAGCTCAGTTTGCGCAATGGTGTGGAGGCCACACGGGCGAAGGTCTAATAGACGCCGCCATGACAGAACTCAGCACAACTGGTTATCTCTCTAATCGCTTAAGACAAGTTGTGGCGAGTTACTGGATATACGACATGAAAGGTGATTGGCGCGCTGCTGCTGCCTGGTTTGAATCACAGTTGATTGATTATGACGTTTATAGCAATCAAGGCAATTGGCTTTATATCGCTGGTCGAGGCACGGATCCGCGAGGTGGCAGAGCGTTTAATGTTGCAAAGCAAACGAACGATCATGATTCAAATGGCAAGTATCGCAGGCGTTGGTTAAAACAATCCGGTGAATCGGTCAAGACAGAACTAGATGAAGAATGAAGAATGACTAAATTAAAAAGACTCGTCCTGATTCTCGGTGATCAATTAGATCTTAAGGGGTCCGCTTTACGCGGCTTCGATAGAGAGACAGACGAAATCCTAATGGTTGAGTCAGCCCACGAAGCGCAATACGTCTGGACGCATAAGGCGAAAATCGCTTTGTTCTTATCGGCGATGCGTCACTTCGCTAAAGCGCTTGAGGCAGAGGGATACCCGCTTCATTATGTGAAAGCTTCCTCGCTATCAATCACGGAAGCAGTCAAAGCCTACTTACTTGAAAAAGATATCAATTATCTAGTGTGTACTGAGCCCGGCGAGTGGCGACTGAAGCAAGCGATAAATGCCATGACAAAAGAGCTCGCTATTGAAATCGACATGCGTGAAGACGAGCACTTCCTTTGTACGCACAAAGTTTTTGACGAATGGGCGAAAGACAAAAAAGAATTAAGGCTCGAGTACTTTTATCGCCTGATGCGCAAAACACACAATATTTTGCTCGATGACAGTGGCGAACCCGAAGGTGGGCAGTGGAATTTCGACCAAGATAATCGAAAACCATATCCCAAAAAGGGGCCGGGAATAATTGATGCTCCCTTGTCTTTTGAAGCTGATCAGATCACCAGTGAGGTGCTTCTATATGTTGAAGAGGCATACGAAAGTCATCCTGGTTCCCTCGCTCACTTCAATTGGCCTGTAACGAGAGAACAAGCACTTGAGGCGCTTAATTACTTTGTTACTTATCGCTTGCAAAACTTTGGCATCTTTCAAGACGCCATGTGGACCGACACGCCGTTTGGGTGGCATTCGATGCTTTCCAGCTCGTTGAACTTGAAACTCTTGAATCCGCGTGAAGTCATTGCCGCAGTGGTCGACGGATGGCGGCAACACGGATTTGACTTGTCAGCAGTTGAAGGTTTTGTCAGGCAAATTCTGGGTTGGCGCGAATTTGTAAGAGGGATGTATTACCTCGACATGCCAAAAATGGCTGAAGATAATTACTACGCCCATGACAGAGCCTTGCCCAGCTGGTACTGGACTGGCGAAACGGACATGGCATGTATGAAAGACGCAGTTGGGCAAACGATTAAATATGGTTATGCCCATCACATCCAGCGTCTGATGGTGACCGGTAACTTTGCCCTGTTGGCAGAAGTGCTGCCGTCTGAGGTCTGTGCCTGGTATCTGGCTGTCTACGTTGACGCAATCGAGTGGGTAGAGTTGCCAAACACTGCAGGTATGGCCTTGTTTGCAAACGGCGGTAGATTTACCAGCAAACCCTATATCGCGAGCGGCGCTTACATTAAACGCATGAGTAATTATTGCTCGTCATGCAAATACAAGCCAGATATCCGCTTCGGTGATACAGCTTGCCCTGTAACGACGCTATATTGGAACTTCCTGATCAAGCACCGCGCGCAGTTTGACGCGAGCCCACGCACAAGGCTGATGACAGTTAATCTGAACAAAATTAGCCTTGAGGATCAGCATGCTATTGAAGCTCACGCTCAGGTGCTGCTCAACAACCTCGATGGGCTTTAAGCACGGACTATGGCTGCTTCTTTCAAAGGTAATAAAAGTTTTCTGCCAAGTAAGCAATGTGTTGTCTGTAAGAAAGAAATGACTTGGCGTAAAGCTTGGGAGAAGAATTGGGACTCGATCAAGTATTGCTCAGATCGTTGTCGAGCTCAAAAAACGAGGACTAAAACTTCTGTGTAGTCATTTGTCCGAGCTTATTCACCATGGCAATTTTTCGCCTGAGTAAGTGAGAAAACTGCCTGAATCTTCTTTAGTCAGACTGTCAATTACCTTAAACATGTCAGCAACCGCTTCATTTGCTGGCCGACCAATCTGTTGGCCGCGAAAGGGTTTGGATAAGCCGGAGTTGACTGTGCCAGGGTGCAGAGCAATGAGCACAGCATTAGGCTTGGTTCTGCCTAATTCGATTGCTGCCGTTTTAATCAGCATGTTTAAAGCAGCTTTTGATGCGCGGTAGCTGTACCAGCCACCCAGACGATTATCCTCAATGCTGCCGACCTTGGCAGACAAAGTCGCCATGACGCTATGCTGGGGATCAAGCAACTTCGAGAAATGACGAAGCGTCAGAGCTGGGCCGATCGCATTGATTTGCATCATTTGAACAAGCTGCTCTGCGTTAAGATCATCCAATCTCTTTTCGGGCATGAAGCTGGCTGAATGTAAGGCACCAATCGTATTAATGATGAGTTGAAAGGGCCCTCTGCTAGCCAGCGATAGGGCGGATGATTCTATAGATTCCGGTTTAAAGTAATCCAGTGTTGGCGCGGATTGACGACTTAATCCCGTCACCTCAGAGCATTCAGGATGTTGAGCTAGTAGATCCATGAACGCGGTACCTATCGTCCCAGAGCTGCCAATCACCAGTGCACGAAACGGTTTAGATAGCGTTGCCATAAAAGCTTGAAGCCTTGTATCAGTTGAGTGTTTGGGAACAATGTTAAACAATACGCCGTAAACTAGGTCAATGAATCGCCAACTTCAGAAACTGACACTTTTTTATGATGGACTTTGCCCGCTTTGTCTGGCGGAGATCCGTCTCTTGTCGCGGCGTAACCAAGAAGGGCTGTTGGATTTCATTGACATCAACTCGGGCCGTTTTGATGCCGGCTCAGTTGGCGTGTCCTGCGAGCAGGCACTTGCAGCGATGTATGGGCAATTTGCGGACGGACACTTGATCCAGGGTCCAGCTGTCTTCGCCGCCGCCTATGAGCGAGCCAGATTGCCGTTTTTAGCTTGGTTTTTCTCAAGAAAATCGTTACAACCAATGCTGCAAAGAGGCTATCAATTTTTCGCACGTAATCGTCATAAAATTTCCAGATTGGTCGGTCCAAGTGCCTTGTGGCTTGAGAGCAAGACAAATACGACCAACAAAAGCTAGACAAAGAATACTAATAGAACGATAAAAAAAGCAGACATGATCACTGACAACGAACTTAACAAAAAACGACTGAACGACATACGCCAATTCGTCCGCGATCTGGCGATACCAGCCGAAGCCCAAGTAGTAGAACTGAATAAAATCCCTGAACACTTGGTTGATGTGATGAGGGCCAATGGATATTTTGGCTGGAGTATCCCTGAGGAATATGGCGGTAGTGGCTTAACGACCGAAGAACTCGCTCTGGCTAATATTGAGATTTCTCAGGCAGCGACAGCATTTCGCGCACGGGCTGGAACGAACACAGGTATCGGCTCTGAAGGCTTGGTTCAAGATGGTACACCTGCACAAAAAGCCAAGTGGTTGCCTAAACTTGCATCGGGTGAGATCACCGGATGCCTTGCACTGACAGAGCCAGAGGCAGGTTCGGATGCCACCTCACTTAAGACCTCAGCATTACTTGATCCCAGTAGCAACGGTCAGTTTCTAATCAATGGCACCAAACGTTACATCACGAACGCGCCGATAGCTGATCTATTCACTGTCTTTGCCAGAACAGATTCGACCAATTTAGGTGCTCGCGGGATTTCTGCATTTCTTATCCCCAAAGACAGAGTTGGGATTGCAGCCGGCCCTGAGCATAAAAAGATGGGTCAAGCGGGTTCACCCGTGTCAGAGGTCCATTTAAAAGATGTACCTGCAACTGAGGACGATATCTTGGGTGGGCAGCTGGGCACAGGGTTTGCGACTGCCATGAAAGCGCTCAACAAACAGCGCATTAATCTAGCCGCACTTTGTATTGGCCCAGCAATACGCCTGCTGGACGAGGCCTTAGCTCACGTCAAACGGCGCAATCAATTTGGGCAAGCTATTGGAGAATTTCAATTGGTCCAGGCCATGATTGCGGAAAGTAAAGTCGAAATTGAAGCAGCCAAAGCGCTTGTAATAGAGACTGCACGAGCTCGCGATCGGGGCGAAGACATCACGACGCAGGCGTCTATCTGTAAATACTTTGCATCTGAGATGTGTGGCCGTGTCGCTGATCGTGTTGTACAGATTTTTGGCGGTGCCGGCTATTGTGCAGATATTGGTGGTCCGATTGAAATGCTCTATCGAGACGTACGCTTGTTTCGTCTCTACGAGGGAACTAGCCAGATCCATCTGTTGAACATTGCCAAGCGGATCATGAAATAGCATGTCTGACCATCGTGAACCAGTCCTTGAGATCCAGCAACGGGTACGCCAATTTGTTGAAGAGGAGGCGATACCGAGAGAAAATCCGGCCATTGCGCATGACGTTCAAGCGCTGGATCGAGTCGCTGGTGAGCTCAGGCAGATCGCTAAAGCCCGTCGTATTTACGCGCCACAATTGCCTGCGTCGATGGGAGGTCTGGGTTTATCGTGGCGTGAGCTATCTGTCGTGATCGAAGAATCTGGACGTAGCTTTCTTGGCCCCATCGCCATGAACTGCGCAGCTCCAGATCAACCCAATATGCTCACTTTGATCGATTGTGGCACTGAGATACATCGAGAGAGATATTTAGAACCCTTACTACGAGGTGACGTCAGATCGTGTTTTGCGATGACTGAACCTGCGCCAGGTGCTGGTTCAGATCCCTCAATGCTGAAGACTACGGCTGCGAGAGAGTCAGGCAAGTGGGTGATAAACGGTAAAAAGTGGTTCATCAGCGGCGCAATTGGCGCGCAGTTCGCTCTGGTATTGGCTCAAACCACAGAAGGTGCAACGTTATTTATTGTTGAGACAGATAACCCTGGTTATCGCTTGCTTCGTAACATCCAGAGTATCGACGGATACCAGATCGGCGGTCACGGGGAGATTGATTTCGTTAATTGTGAAGTTGACGAGAGTGCAGTGCTCGGTGAAGTAGGTCAAGGTTTTCATTATGCTCAGAAACGCCTGGAACCCGCCCGCTTGCTGCATTGCATGCGATTTATCGGACGGGTATCGAGAGCGATGGAGCTCGCGCAAGATTACGTCAAGACACGGTCGTCCTTTGGCGATCAATTGTCTGATTTGCAACAAGTGCAAGCCATGATTTCTGATTCGCATATCGATTTGTATGCCAGCAGATTGATGGTTTGGGATGTTGCACAGAAGCTGGATTTGAAACAGCCTGTGAAGCACGAATCTGCAATGACCAAGGTCTTTGTATCAGAGGCCTTGTGCCGCGTTGCGGACCGGGCGGCACAAATGATGGGGGCACTGGGGATGTCTGAGGACTCACCAGTGTCAATGATTTTGCGTGAAATGCGACCGTTCAGGATTTATGACGGTGCCTCGGAGGTTCACCGGGCGGCGCTGGCGCGACGGATCCTGAAAACCGATATGCGGCCTTAATAAGGTGGGTAATGACATGAAAAGGTTCATTTTCTATTCGCTGACTTTGATCGTGCTGCTAATTGGCGCTGCTCACGCTCAAACGTGGCCTAATAAATCGATACGCTTCATTTCGCCTTTTGCGCCGGGTGGGTCGAACGATATCGCCACAAGAGTTATCGCTGAGAAATTGTCTCATCCGCTTGGGACAGCAATTGTGGTTGAGAACAAACCCGGTGCCAACACCCGAATCGCATCTGAAGTGATAGCAAGAGCTGAGCCCGATGGCTATAACTTCTTGATGGTTGCTGCCCCTCACACAACCAACCCTGCGTTATATGGCAAATTGCCCTATGACACAGAGGCAGATTTCACCCACATCATACAAGTCGTGCGAGCACCTTTATTTTTAATCGTGCCTGCTAACTCTCCTTTTAAGACTGCCAAGCAGTTGTTAGAGGCCTCGGTTAAACAAACAAATGGTTTGAATGTCTCGAGCCCAGGAAACGGTACTGCCCCTCATCTCGCTCTCGAGGTCCTCAACTATGTGGCCAAAACCAATTTAAATCACATCCCCTATAAAGGCGATTCGCCGGCTGTGACTGACGTGTTAGGGGGAAGAGTTGATGCTGGCATCCATCCAATTGTGGCGCCACTGCCGCACATCGAGTCGGGACGTATTCGCGTGCTAGCCGTCTTCGGCGATCAGCGCTCAAGCTTGTTGCCCGATGTCCCGTCTTTGGGCGAGCTGGGCTATTCGGGTACTGGTGTGTACACGTGGTTTGGTCTGGTTGGCCCAGCAAAGCTACCGATTGCGATCGTCACTCAACTCAATACCGAGATTAACAAGATCCTTGCTCAACCAGATGTCAAAGCCCGCTTCGTTGCCTTGGGCATAGAAACTATTGGCGGTAGCGCTCAGCAATTCGCCGAATTCGTCCATGTCGATATGGCGAAATGGAACGAATTGGTAACTAAGAGAAACATTAAACCGGATTAGTATGGCTCGGTCACCTGTGGATCTAGTCTTGCCTAAATCGCTGATTAGCCGGATAAATCTTAGCTTGATCAATTGTTTGCCTGTGCCCCAGACGATTAAAATTTCGTCTGACACATTGCGTTTATCCAAACCCAGACTCTTAGGAGTATTCAATTGAGCATACTGCGACCTATTGCTTTCGTTTTGGCTAGTACCAATCACGGAACCATGCTTGTCAATAGAAATGACTACGTGTTGAGTGGTAACGGGGGATATGGGATGGGATTTCAGTTGTTCAACACGTCTTCCTTTGATCCGAACGAGGTTGGCTTAGCGATACAGTTGTTGATGAGCAGACGAGCCACCTATGGCGACGGAGTCGTCGCAATTGATTGTGGGGCGAATGTAGGGGTTCATACGATTGAATGGGCAAAAGCAATGTATGGCTGGGGCGAAGTCATTTCCTTCGAGGCGCAAGAGCGAATTTACTACGCGCTAGCGGGTAACGTCGCAATGAACAACTGCTTTAACGCCAGGCCTATCTTCGCAGCTGTCGGTGCCCAGGGTGGTTCAATCCCAGTGCCATCGCCAAACTATCTTGTACCCTCGAGTTTCGGCAGTTTGGAGATAAGAAAAACGGCTACGACTGAATTTATCGGGCAAGACGTTGACTATCGGCCAGAAAATTGCATTCAAACTCGACTAGTATCAATAGATGAGCTAAAGCTTAACCGTCTGGATTTCATCAAAATTGATATTGAAGGGATGGAAATGGATGCCCTGATGGGCGCGCAACATTCTATTGATCAACATCACCCTCAAATGCTGATTGAGAAAATCAAGTCCAATGAAAGCGATATCCGTCAGTTTTTGACGGAGCGTGGCTACAAAGTGATGGCTATAGACATTAATCTATTGGCGATTCATTCGAGTGATCCAGCATCAGTTGAGATCAAATAGTTAGTTCTACAGTCAAGTTCAATTTGTTTCGGATGGATGATCAAAATGAGTGAAATTTGTATTTCGAATTTGGTGTACGGCGAGTCCTATACAAATGTATTTTTGAATTTTCATCTTAAATCATTGATTGAGAATCTTGCGAGCAGCACAAACTTCGGGCGTTCGTATTACTTCATATTTACCGAAGCTGCCAATATAGCCAAAATAGAATCGCATCCGAATTTGCAGGAATTGAAAAAGTATTTGAATGTACATTTCTTTAAGATTGAAGGGGCGGTGCAGTACGAAGCACGCTACCAATTGCAAGGCTTACAGGTTCAAAACACTGTTCAATTTGCCGTGACGAATAATTTGCTTTTACATATCGCAACAGCTGATATTTATTACGGACCAAAATTCTTTGACAGCGCATTTGCACAGTTCGAAAAGGGTTTTGACGCAATTGTGCATCAACCGATTCGAACCACTTACGAATGTGTTGCACCATTGCTTGGTGGCAATCAGCCTACTGTAGATGAGCTCTTCGACATTGGGTTTAACAACCCGCATCCCATCTGGATTTCAGAAAACTGGGATACTCCTTACTTCACAAAATATCCTTACCAGATGATCTGGGCAGACGAGCGATCCGTCTGTCTTCGCGGATTTTCGTTAACACCCACGATTGTCGTGGCACAAGAATGGATGACAACTGCAGGTGGTTGCACTGACATCACGTTTTTACCGCATTTAAAAAACCCTTACTATTCAAATGACTGGTCAGAACTTCCCATGCTTGAGCTGTGTCATTTGTTCAGCTTTTATCCGCCTTTTTCAAACAAGCGGTCAAATGCCTTGGAAATTGCGACCTGGGCTAAATCCCATACTCTTCCCGAGAATTTCAAAAATCTAACGAAATACATTATTTACAAAAAGACAACTGATCCGATTAATCAGGATTTAATTGCTCGATCAGAAGTCATTGCTCAAGAAATCATATCTTACGGGGTTGCGAAATAATGACTAATGTGTCAAGGGTATGTCCCATTTGTGCCGGTAACGCAACGCTATTTGACGTAGTAGATTTCAATAAAAGTTGTGAAGAGAACAGAGGTAAATTTTTGCCGCTATCTGGTTCACCAATCTATTACGTTCATTGTCAGATTTGCGCGTTCACCTATGCCCCTGAATTCGCCGATTGGTCAGAGCAGGACTTTCTTGAAAAGATATATAACGATCAATATATTGACATTGATCCGGATTACCTTGAAGTTAGACCTCAAGGTAATGCCAAGGGACTAAACGATATATTTAAAGATCGAACGCAGACGATTCGACATTTGGATTATGGAGGTGGGAACGGGCGATTGACTGAGTTACTCCGGGCTGATGGCTGGATATCCGAAACCTACGACCCTTTTCCAAGCACTGATGTTTCGTTGCAGGAACTTGGTAAATTTGATCTGATAACTTCCCTCGAGGTATTCGAGCATGTGCCGGATGTAAATGTCTTAATGCAAAACTTAACGCAGGCCTTGAGTGAGGACGGATTAATTCTGTTTTCCACCTTGGCCTCTGATAACGATATCAAGCCAAACCAGAGGCTCAACTGGTGGTACGCATCACCGAGAAATGGTCACATCAGTCTATATTCCAAGCGAAGCCTGTTGTTACTTGGAAATAAATACAATTTGAAATTTGCTAGCTTCAGTGACGGATTTCATGCCTATTACAAAACCGTTCCCACTTGGGCTAGCCACATCATTCGCGAGGGTTAAAAAGGTTTAGGTTTTTTGCGCGTTGTTTGTTGAGCTCTTATTTAAATAACTAGTAAAGAAACTTGATATCCCTGCCTGCAAGCCGGGTTGCGATCTTAAACGCGTTGGGTTTGCTCATCGGCAAGGCAACGGCAGCGCCAGATGGTGCATCGGCGATCGCCAGGATCGGAAGCCCCAGGTGATAGTTCCCGATTTTGCTGAGATCTTCATCGATAAAAAAATCAATTTTGCTACCTAATTTTGATGCAATAACTGTCGCTGCGATTGATGATCCAAAGATACCAATCTTTCTAGCTGACCCCAACGCCTTGATCTGGTTAACCAAATCCTTGGTTAATGACTGATATTCGCCCACGAGCGCCGGGATATAACTCGGTTCATCCTTTTCCAGGATTATCGTTATTTCTTTTCCAACCACTTTGTTCGACACGGATACCAGCTTTAACTGACAAATTTTTGCTAGTTGCACCAAAGAATTGATTGAAAAGTGGGAGCAATGATCTGCAATAAAAATATCAAAAGGCGAACTATCAATATCGGGAACTTCGATCAGGATTTTCCCTGCCTTCGTTAATTTCTTGCTGCAATTGATCAGAAACTCTCTAGGATCGTATATGTGTTCGAGAACGTGTATGCAAACGAGCAGATCGAATTGCTCATTGATCTCGGTGAAATCGCCAGTGTAGAACGCGCTGTTCTTAATTGATTCGATTTGTTGGCGATTTCTATCGTCGAATTCTGTGCCCGTGAGCGCCCAGTCGTGATACTTTGAAAACATCCGTAGAAAGGATCCATTACCGCAACCAATTTCAAGCAATTTGCCTTGATCATTCAATTTGATATTGGTAGTCAACCAATCCAGTATGACCTTAGAACGCGGTACAGAATCACCCGATTGCGTAAAAACTGCCTGTTCGGCACCGCCAGCTTGATCGTATATTTTGTAATTTTTATAGATCTGGTTAGTAAGTGCTCTGTAATCGTCGTCAATTCTTTTCTGTACCAAATTGCAGTCATTGCACAAAAAGATGTTCGGGCGATACTCTACTGGCTGACAATCCGACGTCACAGAATGCGAATCGACACTAAGATTTAACTTCGTAATATTAGTGCGCTTGCAGGATATGCAGTTCATACAGCGAGTCCTTACAAATATTTATTGTGAATAGGGCAAATAGGTTCGCAATGAATTGTGGGAAATTCGATTGAGAGACAGCGGATCGACCGTTGGTTGAATCAGGGTCAGGATGTCCGGAAACGCGCAAAACAAAGACTGAGCATACTGGTGATATGAGTACTCATGATCACCGCCTAACTGATACAACCCTTTAGGTTTGATTTTTATCAGTTGATAAATTGTCCTAACCACTTCGTCTATTGCCACCGGCGAGACGAGCCGGTTCGTAAATGCAGGGATGGGATGACCTGCTTCTGCCAGTTCTTGCCACTGATTAATAAACGGGGTGCTGGGTGAAATCACTTTAGTCAAACGTAGCACACAGTTGTTCTCTGGAGTATTCAGTGCTAAATAATTTTCAACTTCGCATTTGTACAGACCATAGGTCGTAGCAGGGCAAGTTGCATCGTCATAGTTATAGAACGGTTTCTCACCATTAAAGACAGCGTTGGATGACAAGTAAATGATAAACGTGCCATCTTTGTTCAACAGTTCAATTAACCTGATCGTGTTGACGACGTTTATCTGTCTGCAGCGGTTTGGATCATTTTCGCACTTTGCGATATTTGTTACTGCTGCGCAAAATATTGCATGCGTAAACGCTTGATTGAAGACACTGAAATCGGGGTGTTCTAAATCAAATAAGTAGACTTCCGTACTTGCATTTTGCGGCTTTCGAGTCGTACCAAAGTGACTGATATGGTTCGATTTAATGTAAACACTTAAAGCGCTACCGATTTGACTGTCCATACCAATAATCAGTACTTTCTCGTGCGCTGACGGCGTCGTTGTCATTTTGCGAGTTAGCGATCGAAACGTTCAGGGAATTTTGCTCGCAGATCCTTTAATGCTTTGCTTATATCTGAAAATTCAATCTCTTTTAATGCGTGAATTGGAAGATCCCACCATCTTATTTGTTCAAGCGTTGCGATGACCTCTTCGTCGAAGCGAAACTTGATTAATCGAGCAGGATTACCCGCAACAATAGCGTACGGTTCTATATCTTTAGTTACGACACTCGCCGCGGCGACGACGGCACCATTACCAATTGTTACTACTCTCAAAATGACCGCATTGTCACCCACCCATACATCGTTACCAATCTTGGTAGATCGTCTCGCGTCTTTGAGCAAGTTTTCTTGATTATTAAATAAACTTTCGCCATAAGTGGCGTTAGTGTCACGATACTGAAACTCGTGTGTTGATAGCCAGGTCGTCGGGTGAGCAAATGCACTGATGGACAAACGGTTGCCAAAGGCGCAATAGTTTCCCACCTCCGCATTCGCAATGTATGAAAACAACCCCATGTTGAAATAGTCACCGATATGAACGTTATTAATATGCGAGTTTGCATGTAAATAAAAATGTCCGCATACATCAGCATTTGTCACGGAGCTCAGCGGCCCTATGACTATCCGCCCGTTTTCGAGTGTTTCAACTTTGAGCGTATCGTTTCGGTAAGAAAACGGCATGGTTTTACTCATTCAAAATATATAAACGAATGATCGCCTTCATAGTTGGTATGCTTGAACCACCACTCCCATTCCGCTGGGGTGCAGAACGCTTCGCACGTTACCTGCCAATAAAGCAAATTCGCTTTTTCAGTTTCATTTCGATATGATTCGACGCATATGTACTTTTTTTGTTTGCTCACGCGATTCATTTCAAGCAGCGCTTTTTCTAAATCGTAATTGTGCAGATTATGAAAAGTATTAATTGAATACACAAAATCGAAGTGATTATCGGGGTAGGGTAGATTGATGGCGTTGGCAACTGTGAGCTTGTCTTTGATTTCTTCCTTCGCGTTCTCAATTGCATAGCTCGATACGTCAGCGCCATACACATCGATACCAGGAACGACTTTGGTGAAGTCAAACAGCAGAAAGCCCTTGCCGCAACCTATGTCTAATACTTTGTCGCCCGCTTTCAATCCATAGTGATCAGCCATCATCTTAGCGACTTTTTCCCAACGACCTTCCATATAGCGATAGCCACCATAATTAATTCGGCGGTCACCATCCCAATAGTCGAAACCCCAGGCCTTCGCAAGATCTGCCGCCTTAGCTTTAGGGTATTCAGGATCGTTTACGCGAGCAAGGTAGTCGCGCTGAGTACTTTTGTGAACAGGCGAGAGAAAATCAATGTAACTCATGTTGTGGCTTCTTCAAGGAGTTGTTTAGCTTTTAATAATTGCTGCTGCTTGATCTCTGACACATTCAAAGTGGGATTAGCAAATTGTCTACGCGCTAAGTGTTTGGGCAGATAGATATTTAATACGATGCAGCACCACTTGATTTTATATAAAGATAAAAGTGCCTCAGCCCTGGCATAAATCATTTCATAATCGGACCGGCTTCTAAATGCAGCGTCTACAAACAGATCGAAGTATTTAATGTCAACCGGCAGGGCGACTTGTGCGAAAAAATCTCCGACTAGCTTCGCTGGATCATCCCACCCGGCATATTCAAAGTCAATGAATGCCAGGCTTGAGTCCTGTCTCACCAGAACATTGTGAAAACCAAAATCGGATGGCGACAGTACCCTTTGCGGCGCGGTCAGCTTCTCATACAGAGCGAATTGACGCTTCGCTGAGCACCGATGAATGAGATCCGCCTTGATCTCTTGCCAGCGCGACAAAATCAAGCTCAGCAATCGTCCGAATTCAAGATCATCAACGTGAAGAGGTTGCGTATCTTCTAACTCACCCAATCTAAAATCTATTCGCTCAATATGTTCAGCAACTGAGAAACAGGCTTCAGAGGCTGCCGGTAAGATAGGCATATTCGCGGGCTCTGCATCATCATTTAAGCAAGCGATGAATTGGCCAGCTTGAAGAATATGGTTTTCAGTGAGAGCAGCCGAGGAAGTGATGGTGGCGCCGTCAATCAACTCGTATAGTGCAGCGAATTGATGGTCACTTTTGGCGTACGGTTTAGGTACCTGCCGAGGGGCTTTACGGGATGCAAGTTGCAAAAATTCAAATTCAGTATTGAGTCGATTCCTCAGATCGGACGGATTCTGAAAATACTGTTTCAAAATAAACCGTTGGTGCTGAGTGCTGATAACGAAAAGCTGATTATTACCGTCTCGCTTGATCGGGCTTATATCTGTTGGTGCTGCTGCAAGGCCAGCTAGACCAAACAGTTCATTTACGATTGAGGCTATCTGTGGATCGATCCCAGCCATTAGCGCAGCACCAATTGTCTGATGGCTTGCCAAGCGCTTACTCGCTCAAAGCTCTCTGAATAAGACTCGTGCTGACCTTCAGGATCAAAAAGAATTTTGCGCATGTTGGCGGGAAACCCTTCCATGGCAAGGATTTCAGGCAAATCGTCGATAAATAAATCGCAATCGAGGGCTTGCGCTCTTGCTATCTTTTCTTCTTTAGTCAGTTCGTAGAAGATCGCATCAGACTCGAAAAGTCTCGTGTCGCCAATTACAAGATTTAAGTCTACCCAGTTTCGCGCACTTTGATGCAAGTCATAAGCGGGTCCCATGAAAGGGTGTCTGGTCTTGTGGCTGACAATGAAAACTTGATGGCCCGTCAATTTGAAGGCAGCGATGGTGTCTTTCATACCGTCATACGCACGAGCTTCGCTCATCCTCAGCCCATATACCTCGCCTTGCATCAAGGTCCATTTATCCTCTTGATTGATTGAGCGAAGATGATTCCTTACAGCCACTTTGTTGACCGGTAAGTCAGCGGGAATCAGATTTTTTTCTCTTGCGACCTGATGAAAAAGTTCGTCGTAACTAACAATCGTATTGTCGAAGTCGATGCCTATGCGCATGCTCAGCTCACGCCTTCTATTGCCCGCGACTAAGCTTGCGCAAGTCGGGCGTTAACTTGGCGAACGATCCCTGGCGCATCCAGACCGTAGCGAGTACGAGCATAATCCTGCGTGCCCATCTCATGCATGAATTCGTCCAATGTCCCCAAACGCAAGAGCGGTGGGTGTGAGGAGAATTGAGAGATAAACTCTGAAACGGCTGAGCCCAAGCCTCCGAGTCGACCATGCTCCTCAATTGTTACGATCAGTTGATGTTTGGTCAGACAACTTTCCAAATACGCCTCGTCTAGCGGTTTGATGCTGTGAAAACTTGCAACCTGGGCAGATACACCTTGCTGATCCAACGCTTCTGCTGCCTTCAACACGTGAGGCATCAGCGTACCAGCTGCGACAAAAAGAATATCGCTGCCTTCTCTAACCGTGATAGCTTTACCAATCTGAAAGTCAACCTGAGGATCGTGAATCGCAGGTTCACCTTTTTTGCCTATACGGATATAAGTCGGCTGGTTACTTTTCATCGCCTCACGCAACGCCAATCTCATTTCAGTTGCGTCACAGGGGGCAATTACTTGCATGCCAGGTAACGTGCGCAAGATCGCTAGATCTTCCAAAGAATGATGGGTAGGACCGAGTTCCGCATAAGACAGCCCAGAACCAGTGCCTACAATAATGACGGGCGCTTCGTGATAACAAACATCGACACGGATCTGCTCAAAACAACGCGTCGTCGTGAAAGGTGTGATGGTATAGACGATGGGACGTAGTCCATTCAGAGCCAAGCCAGCCGCAACCCCCATCATGTTGGCTTCAGCAATGCCGCAATTCAAGAATCGCTTTGCATCCACAGCTTTAAATTTATCAAAAAGCTTATTGCCAATATCACCCGATAACAACATGACACGAGAGTCAGTTTTAGCAAGTTGGGTCACCTCATCCGCAAACGCGTTTCTCATGCTGTGATCCCCAGTTCTTTTTTGGACAAGGCGACTTCTTCGGCATTAGGAATGCGGTAGTGCCAGTTATTGTCGTCTTCCATAAACGACACACCTTTACCCTTTATGGTGTGAGCAATAATCGCGAGTGGCTTGCCAGATTTGCTCGGAAACTGATCAAGCGCACCAACAACTGCAGCCATGTCGTTCCCGTCGATTTCAAGAGTGTCCCAACCAAACGCCCGCCACTTGTCTGCCAAAGGGTTCAAGGCCATCACTTCTTCACTACGATCTGTCGCTTGCCATTTATTGAAGTCGATCAAGACGCAAAAGTTATTGACCTGTTGACCACCAGCAAGCATGGCAGATTCCCAAATTGATCCCTCGTTGCACTCGCCATCGCCGAGCACTGCATAGACGCTGTAGGGTAGGGAGTTAACGCGCGCAGCCAGCGCCATGCCTAAACCCATGGGCATCCCGTGACCTAACGAGCCCGTTGCAGCCTCGATACCTGGTAAATGAGAGGGAGTAGGCGGGTGCTCACCAAAGACTGTGCCGTCCTCGCCGTAATGATCGAGATCCGAAACTGGGTAATAACCACGCATCGCTAATACCTGAAACAATGCAGGCACGCCATGGCCTTTACTCAGAATGAATCGATCACGCAGGGGATCAGCAGGCTTGGTAGGATCAATCTTAAGTTGATAAAAATATAGTGCGGTTAACAGATCGACCGAAGAAAGGCACGAGCCCAAATGAGGCAAACCAGCTCGACTCGAAGTCTCAATAATTCGTGCCCGCAACGTTGCAGCTTTTAATTGAAGATCTTGAATCAACTCGGGCGAGGCAGTCATGATTAGGCTTTGTGTGTGTAGTTATGTGGCTGATCTTTCAGCACATCAAAATACTTCTTAACCCAGGCAATACATTCATCCAAGCCAGCATCCAGGCCTATCTTATCCGTCCAGCCCAGCTCTTTGCGTATTTTTGAGCTCTCGAGATGATAGGCCGCGTCTTTACCCAAGCGCTCTCCAACAACCTCGACATGCTCTTCAAAGGAACGATCTAACCGCTGGCACAAAGTTTCAACCAGATCACGAATGGAAATCACGCTTTCGGTAGAGATATGATAAGTGTCACCATTGTGGCCTGCGGTCATGATCTTCCAGGTCGCATCCGACACATCGTTGATGTGAATAAAGGATCGTGTTGAATGACCACCACCGTGCAGCTGTAGCTTTTTACCCATCAAAATAAACAAAATCGTACGGGGAATGATTCGGTACAACTGTTGCCCTGGCCCATAGACATTGGCAGCGCGTGTACTGACAACAGGGAAGTCATAGGCTTGATAAAACGATCGCAAACTCATGTCCGCAGCGGCGCGTGAGACAGCGTAGGGCGTACTGGGATTAAAGGGATTCTCTTCGGTCACAAAGCCTGAGCAACTGCCATAGACTTCTGGAGTAGAAATATGCACGTAGCGCTTCAGAAAATCTACTTTACGTAATTCGTCATGAAACTTGACGGTAGAAACGACGTTGGTCATGAACCAGTCTGCAGGGTTTAGCCAACTTTCTGCCACCATACTCTGTGCTGCGAAGTTCACGACATAGGCTGGTTTTTCTTGTTCGATCAGAGACATGATCGCAGCAAGATCTTTGTTCAAATCCAGTTGATGAAAGCTAAACTGAGAGTGATCATGCCACTTGTAGGGCAATAGTGCGTCAACGGGCTCAATCGAACGGCTAGTACCCAGAACTCGCGCGCCCTGTGCCAGAGCAAAGTCACAAAAGCTGGCCCCAGAGAAAGAATTACTTCCTATTACAAGTATCTTATCCATCAACACAACCTGATTAAGCAACGCCCAGCAGAGGTGCCGTCGCGCATATTGGAAATCATCTGATTAATTTGCTCCAAGCCCTGAATTTCTGAAATCAGAGGGTGTAAATCAATCTTGCGGGATTCGAACAGATTCATATAACGAGGAATATCAGTCTGCGGTATCGCCTCACCGCCGTGCGTACCGATAATCGTTTTACCAAAATGTAGCGGCAATGTGTATAGCGACGCTTGCTTTCCCTTAGCTGGGACACCGACCAGCAGGACTCTGCCTTTGGCTGAAATTAGCTCGTAACCCTTTGCAATGATTTCTGGGTTACCCGTGTTATCAATAAAAATATCGGGCTTTTGTTTCGAAAAAATTTGATTTAACTCTGCCCACGCATCCTGAGTGGTTGAGTTAATCACTGTCGTGGCACCAAAGGTCTTCGAGAGCTCGAGCCGGTTATCGAAGCGATCAATGGCAACAATTTGACTTGCGCCCGCTAGCTGCGCCGCCTGCACAATGTTCAAACCAATTCCGCCCGAGCCAAACACAACAACGGATTGGCCGAGCTTGAGTTCCGCGCGATTATCAATAAGGCCAAGGCCGGTGGTGACAGCACAGCCATAGAGCGCCGCTGTTTGTAAATCTGCTGATGCGTCAATCTTGGTCAAACGATTTTCCGCCACGACGGCATGCTTATTAAAGGTCGTGACCCAACCAGCATTAACGACTTTATCGCCCCACGTATACTTGGCGGGTGTCGCTTCAATCCCTTGGGATGGCTTCCAGTGAAGCACGACGGTATCGTCCGGTGCTACGTGTTTGACTCCGGGGCCAATCGCCAACACCTTGCCACTGCCTTCGTGGCCAAGCAAATGGGGTAACCAGGCGTCGGGGCCTTTGACGCCGTCAATTTCACCTAGTTGTGATCCGCATATCCCGCTATAGGCAAGCTCTACAAGTACTTGTCCGATGCCCAGTTCGTTAGGAAGCCCAATTTCAGTGATGAGAAGTGGTTTTTTTTGTTCGACAAGAACTGCTGCGAGGGTTGTGCGGGGCAGATTCATGAGGTTAGACCTCGTCCTTGTGCGCATACAGATATTGCATCAGCATATGTCCGACCACGAGTTGTAGATCTTCAGCTATCTGCATATCGTCAACGGGAAAATGTAAAACAATATCGGCAAGCTCTTTGGCCTTCCCGCCAGCGTAGCCAAGGATGGCACAAGAGCATATTTGCTTGCTTTTTGCGGTTTTCAGGACTTCAAGAATATTTGGTGAATTTCCGCTGCCAGACAGCGCGATCAGCAAATCACCCTGATTACCCAAGACAGCTAATTGTTCTGAGTAGATAGCGTGATAACCGACATCGTTGGCAAGGCATGTGATCACAGCGGCGTTTGCAGATAAGGCTGTGATCCGCATACCAGCACCGGTTTTCTTGGCGATCCCGTATAGGAAATCATTTGCTAAGTGAATCGCATTACCGGCGCTGCCACCATTGCCACAGATAAAGACCTGACCACCAGTCTTCCAGCATCGGATCATTTGCGAAGCTAATTGGCTGACAGGAGTCCAGTCAGCCTTCAACAGGGTGTCAGCCAACCTCTTTGAATAATCTATAAACAAGTCGGTGCCAGGACTATTCGTTGGTGACGTTTGCATCGATTTGATTCCTAATCAGCTCTATTTTTACAGCGTTACGTCTGCACTGATTTGCCTATCATAGTCATAATCCACGCAGTCGAATCTGCGGAGTTCACGGGGTTTTTCAGTCTTAATCGACCGTTTATGGGCTAGTGATCAAACGCCAGCCAAGCCCTTATGCTGCATCCATTTCAAGTTGTAGTACCGGTCTTCGTCTTTAAGCTTGCCAGCCTTGAAAGCCTCAACAATTTCGCTCACTGCGTGCTCAACTGTCTTTTTCGGTTTGAAGCCTTTTGCCAGGAGCTTTGCTGAGCTTACTCGGTACGAGCGCGGATCATTAGAGGGCTTGATAACAATCTTTGCGCCTGTGTGCTTTGCAGCTAGCTCGGCAATATCGCGTATCGAGATATTCTCAAAACCAGCGTTGTAAATACCTTGAATATCGGGACGGCTGAGCAGAAACACATACAAATCGGTGATGTCGTCAATATGAATATTCGGGCGCGTCTGATCACCACCTAAAACTGTGATCTCGCCTTTGCTGATTGCCTGCATCGTCAAGAGATTGACCGCTACATCCAGGCGCATACGATCGGATAGGCCACACACGGTTGCGGGCCTGACGATTTGCACCGTCATTTGATCTGAATAAGACATCAGGACACGTTCGCCGACCATTTTTGTTTTGTTGTATTCGGACAGGGGCACTAATTCAAGATCTTCAGTAACGCTATCTTCATCTTTCAAACCATATACGCTGCCTGAAGAGGCATAGATAAAGTGCTTGATTCCTTGCCGCGCCGCTTTGTCTGCCAGACGCATGGTCGCAAGACAAGAGATTTCCCAGGTGAGGAGGGGATTCAAGTCAGAGCAAGGATCATTGGCGACCGAAGACAAGTGAATAACTGCATCAAATCCCGAAAGATCCAGCTTGTCAGCATCACGAATATCACCTTGAACAACAGTCAACCCAGGTGCCGGCGCAAGGTGATTATCAAACCACATGATGTCGAAAGCAGTGACTTGGTGGCCAGCAGCCAGGAGCTTAGGGACTAAAACTGTACCTTTGTAACCACATGCACCAGTGAGAAAAATATTCATGATGTTAATCGCGCCTGAGAAAGTTGAAGATAGTCTAGGTTGGCCTGCTGAAAGGATTCTGGGGTACCGATATCCCGATGATAAACATCGTTATGAAAAGTCTGAATCTTGTACATCCCCAAGGGGACGATGTCTTTGCAAAAATCGCTAGCCGCGGGTTTCTGATCAAGCCAATCCAGGCAAGCGTGCTCGAGCAAGAACACTGCAGCGTTCGCCCTGTTGCCTGGCGGATTTGCAACTTTCTCATGGTAGTTGATCATTACACCTCGCTGATCCAGTTCAACGATACCGCAACTCGAGGGAGTATCGGTAGTAAAGGTCATCATGGTTGCCAAACATTGTGAATTACGATGCTTATGTGCATCGGAAAAAGCTTTGACATCGAAAAGGGTGAAATTGTCAGCGTGCGCCAGCAGTATTTTGCTATCAAAATAGCTACGATTAGCTCTGAGTGTACCGGCAGTGCCTAACAGCTCCGCTTCATGCACTAGGTCGATCAAATGACTGTAACGACTCTTCTCGCAAAAAGAGATAACTTGCTCTGCTAGATAGTGGGTATTGATCAAAATTCTATCGATACCTGCCTCGGATAAGGTTTCAAGCCAATAATCAAGCAAGGGTCGACCAGCAATCGGCACGAGACATTTAGGAGTGTGATCGGTTAATGGTCTTAACCGTGTCCCAAAACCACCCGCCAGAAGTAACGCTTTCACTCCTTGTAACGAGGAGTTCATTATTGAAGTACCTGCTTTAGCTCGGATAACTTGATCGGTATATTGCCAACGCGCGAAACCTGTATTGCGGCACAGAGCGATCCTAGATAGGCAGCCTGGAAGGCGCTAGCTCGACAGGCCATAGCCAATGTTGACGTAACAAGTAACGAGTCTCCAGCACCAGATGTGTCGACGGGCACGGTGTTCAGTGCAGGAAGCAGATCGGCCGTCAGGCCGCTCTGCTCATCAACTTGACGGCAAACCACGAGAACGCCTGCTCCGCCGAGCGTGACGAACGCATTGGACGCATTCGTTTTTTCTAGTAATTGATTGCCAATATGAGCCAAGCCAGACTGACTGTCTCGCAGTGCGAGCCGTGCTTCGTGCTCGGTCGGGGTCACAAATGTTGCACCGACATAGCGAGAAATGTCACCAATCTGTGAACTGGATTGACAGTCTGCCCCAATGATCAACCCATTTTGCTGTGCAAATTCTATCAGGCGCAGAACGAGTCCCTGTGGCAGGCAACCATAATTGAAGTCCGCAAAAATCAACGCATCAGCCTGAGGAATCAACTCCTTAAGAGAAGTTTCTATTTTGTCAGCGATCTCTTGATCAATCTCGTGCTGACGCAGATGACTCACCCTGAGCATCGTCTTATCGGATACACGAAACCGTTGCTTCAGTGTGGTGGGACGGCTCGGGTCAACGAAAAGTGTGCTTTGTACGCCATAGGAATTCAATAGATCTTGCGCAAATTGGGCCGTATTATCGTCACCGGTGACTGAAATGAAGTTAACTGTTGCCCCCAATGAATGAGCATGCGACGCAACAATTCCCGCCCCACCTAAAAATTTCTTTGACTCTTGGGGTGACACCACTAAAGTAGGGTCTTCGCGAGACATACCGAGCGCACTGCAATTCACGTATTCATCAATAATCAAATCACCGATGACGATAATTTTTTTGGACTGAAACTCCTGGATTATTTGCTCAAGATGCTCGGTGTCGCACTGATGGCGAGACATGAATTCTTGAGGTTTAACCCAGTAAGTGTGCAAATTCTTGGGCTTAGCGGGTAGCAACTCATCGCTTGAGTAGGTAGATTCACCAGAGGCAAATAATAGTTTGCCCCCCCAGGCCGACATCCATTCGACTTCTTCGTTATGCCTGGTCTTATGCTCCTTGCCTTTCACAAGGGTATCTGGACGTAGCTCTTCAAGGACCTCTTTAACACTTGTCTCAATAACAAATATCTCAGCTTCGAGGTTAAGTGATCGAAGCGTTTCCAGCCTTTCTTTTGGAGTGGGGAAGTTGGGGTTCGGCTGACTATTGTTTATTCCGATGTAGAGCTTGTCGCCGCAACCCGCGGCAAACTTCAAGAAGCGGACATGCCCTGGATGAAGGACATAAAAGTCCCCATAGACAAATACTCGCTCAAGCTGAAATATCTTTCTAATATCCGTTGGGGGCATAATCACTAAACAAAAGTTGGTGTTATCTGAGCATCATAATGAGCAGTCAAGGGCTGGTATCGGGAGAACTCGTAGCGAATTGGCTCGCTAATCAACGATTTAGAGGGAAAACTAAGCCGACAACGTAGTTTCTAACATCTGCATGAGCGAATAAAGCATTTCAAGTTTTGGCGTGTCAACATTTAATCGGCTCGCAGCGCGTAGCGTGTTACCCAAAATTGCTTCCGTCTCCATCGGGCGGCGGTGCAGCGCATCCAGCGCCATACTTGTCCGATAAGGGTTCGCATTTTTCGTTGCTTGTATATATTCATCAATAATACCGGCAGGGAGGGGATGCCCAGCCGCAGCAGCGATGCTGTAAACCTCAAGCATCAACTCGCGAATCAACGTTTCGCCGTTCGACGCTTCTAAAATTGTATGAGTCTTGCTAGATCCCGTAAGAGCTGAAACTGGATTAAAAGGAGCGTTCCAGAGGCATTTCGCCCACCGTGCTCCTACGACGTCGTTTGTCAGTTTGCCTGGTAATCCGCCAGCAACGAGCAGATCCCCGAATTGGCGGCAACCTGCATCAACCCCAGAGGGATAGGTGCCGATCGTGAGCTCTCCATACGAAAAGTGCTCGATGAGGGCCGGCCCGGTGCGACTAACCTGCACGAACGCCAGTGCGCTAATAATCTCATTATGAGGAAAAGCCGCCTGGATCGGTGCTTCGATCTCGATACCATTTTGAATAAGTACAATTTTAGTCGTGCTGCCAACAAGAGGCGTCATCAGACTAACCTGATCCGAATCGGCTAGCACCTTCATGCAAACCAGTAGAAAGTCGGGTGCGGCTGATTGCCACTCTGCTGGATGTTTAATCACCCGGTGCGGTTTGAAAATGGCGTCGCCAAGAAGCGGGCTCTTGATTTGATAGCCCGCACGGCTGATCAGGTCAAAATCCGATCGCGCAATAACCGAGACCTGTGCACCTGCTCGGGCAATTACATGCCCATATAGCGACCCAATAGCCCCGGCGCCTAACACGACTGCACTAGGCTTTGCCTCGGGCGCTGTTGAAGCAAACATCTAACTCTCCTAAAAAACGCGCATCCGAGAATACGGATTGTTTTAATATATGACAATGATATCCAACTTGAACTGAGCAACTCATCATGAATGCACCCGAAAAAATCAATGGCTTGCAAGCATCACAGCAAAGAGTGGGTACTGGCAATGCACCACAACTGCCTCAGCCGCCCGTTTTTAAAACTGTCGAGCAAGAGCGCCTGCATCGCAAACAGCGTTTGGCAGGGGTGTTTCGTTTATTTTCAAAGTTTGGTTTTGACGAGGGTGTTGCTGGTCACGTAACCGCAAGAGACCCCGAGTTTCCGGATACGTTCTGGGTTAATCCCTATGGGATGCACTTTAGCCAAATTAATGTTTCCAGCCTGATTCGGGTGGATCACCACGGGGATGTCATTGAGGGTGATCACCCAGTTAATGCCGCTGCGTTTGCGATTCATTCGGCCATCCATGCCGCGCGCCCCGACGTCATTGCAGCTGCGCATACTCACTCGATCTACGGTCGTGCTTTTGCTGCCTTAGATCAACCATTGGCAATGATCAATCAGGACGTTTGTGCTTTTTACCAAGACCACGCGCTCTACACGGACTATGGCGGTGTTGTCATTGATGCAGATGAAGGCGCGCGTCTGACCAAAGCTTTGGGTAACTATAAGGCGGCGATTCTGTCCAATCACGGCTTGTTAACGGTTGCTGACTCTGTTGATGCTGCAGCCTGGTGGTACATCGCGATGGAGCGGTGCTGCCAAGTTCAACTGCTTGCCCAAGCTGCGGCGGCAGGCAAACCGCTCAAGCTGGTCTCTACAGAATCAGCAGAGCAGGTTTATTCGCTCGTGGGTAATTCGTTTGCTGGGTGGTTTCAGTTTCAGCCACTTTGGGATCGCATTCTTAAAGAACAACCAGACTTTCTAAACTAGGCCACGTTAAGTATTAATGCAATCCAGAACATATCTAACAGCTGCCTTTTACAAATTTGTTGAACTGAATGACTATGCAGAGCGCCGGGAGCCGTTGCTCGGGCTTTGTAATGAACTGGGCATAAGGGGATTAATTCTTCTGGCGAGTGAAGGCATTAACAGCACTGTTGCTGGAGAACCGGATGCGGTGCGGCGTTTGTTGGACTATTTACGCGCAGACCCCTTGTTTGCAGATCTTCAGCACAAAGAGTCATGGGCACACAAACCACCGTTTCGCCGAATGAAGGTGAAGTTAAAAAAAGAAATAGTCACCTTAGGTGTGCCAGGAATCAGCCCAACAAAAACGGTTGGGAAGTACGTGAAGCCTCAGGACTGGAACGCCCTCATTAGCGATCCGAATGTGCTGGTGATCGATACTCGTAATGACTATGAAGTGGATCTTGGCACCTTCAAGGGTGCCATCAATCCCAATATCGACACGTTTTCAGCCCTGCCTGAATGGCTTAACAACTCATCTCTTTTAAACGAAACAGCGAAAAAAACCACCAAAGTCGCTATGTTTTGCACGGGCGGTATTCGCTGCGAGAAATCCACTGCTCTCCTCAAAGAAAAAGGTTTTGAAGAGGTCTATCACCTTGAGGGGGGTATCCTCAAATACCTCGAGCTTATCCCGCAAGAGCAGAGCCTGTGGGAAGGGGCCTGTTTTGTGTTCGACGAGAGAGTGTCGGTGGAACACGGGCTAAAGCTGGGGCCACATCAGCTTTGTCGCTGCTGCCGGCAACCATTATCTGACTCGGCAATGGCCTCACCAGCGTTTGAGCTTGGGGTGAGCTGTCCGCGCTGTTTTGATAAAACGACAGCCGAGCAAAAAGCAGGCGCGCGCGAGAGGCAGCGGCAATGTGAGATGGCGGACCATAGGCAGACAATGCACGTTGGGCAAACAATCCCGTCCCCCTGAACCTGGTGCCACGGATATCAGGCACAATCAGTTCTTTCAGTGAGAGCTTCAGAAATGTCACCAAAACTGCTAGCTGATAACGCAATTTCAATTGCTGAGTTTCTGCAACATTCCAAATCTCAAGCTGTAGACGGCCCAAGTAACGCGTACCAGTTTGCTTTTATGGATCACGATTTTCTGGCTAGCCCCGAGACCAGAGGCATCCGTTTCCAATTAGAGCTGCTAAAACCAGAAGTGGCGATGAAAAATCTTGGTGTGGACCATACGATTACCGTATTCGGCTCTGCGAGATGCATCAGCAAGGAAGCAGCAGAACGCGCAGCAAAGCTAGCGGTCACCGAAGAGGCGCTTCAGAAAAACAGGATAGATTTGGCGCATAGCGAGAATTACGAGGCAGCTCGATCGTTTGGTCGCTTAGTCGCTCAATACAACTTAGGACAGACAGAGGACAGTCAGAAACTGAGAATTTGTACCGGCGGCGGCCCGGGCATCATGGAGGCGGCCAACCGCGGGGCGAGTGAAATGGGGGACTTGACGGTTGGTTTAAATATCTCCCTACCGAAAGAGCAAACGCATAACCCGTACATTACGCCAGAACTGTGTTTTCGGTTTCACTATTTTGCATTAAGAAAAATGCATTTCCTGCTTCGCGCAAGGGCAATTGTCGCCTTTGCCGGTGGATTTGGGACCATGGATGAGCTATTTGAGGTGCTGACCCTAATCCAAACTCGCAAAATCAATGCATTTCCCGTGGTTTTAGTGAACAAGGCGTTCTGGTCATCCGTCATCAATTTTCAGGGTTTTGTCGACAATGGCTTAATTGACAAAGCTGATCTTGCTTTATTTCACCTGGTCGACACGCCAGAAGATGCCTGGAAGGTTATTTATGACTGGTACGATTTGGGAAACAAAACGATCGAAAAGCGACGAGACTAATGCTTCCCAGAGAGCCAGTGGCGGGCAGTCCTGTTAATTAGCGCCTCGCTTGGCTCGAGTGCTGAGTAGTGCGATAATCAAGAAGTAGCATTGACAGCACGCCTTTGAGTGAAACACCTAAAAGCATATTTACCGTTGTCTCCCATTCACACTAATCAGGGCTTTTTATCCTTTCATGGCACAGACTCTCGATTTATTGAAAATTGCTCAAGACGAGCAACATGGCGACCTATTCAAAACTTTGGATGGTATTTACAAACGCTCGGCAATCAAGCCCACCGGTTGTCCTGACGCGATCATTTGGGAAGGGGGCAGCTCTGCTGGTGGTGTTAACCCAGTTGCTCACGCTTTTACCGATATGTTCGCCTTGAATGGCACGTTGATGGCGCTGGACGTGCTCGGTTTGCCATTCTTGGGGGTCCCAATGATGGCGCAGTTCCGTCATGACACCAATTTGGTATCGCTCGAGTGGTTTGGCAAGCTGGATTTCATTGCCCTGAAATGGTCTACGGCAGGTGACTTTCTAGTCAATCAAGACGGTAAAAAAGTTGTTGTTGCCGGTAAATCAGCCAATGCACCCCTACGCACAGCAGCAGGTGTTTACTGCAATGTACGCCCCTATGGTGGTGTGACCAGCATCCGCTTCATGCCCGGTTTGCCATACTCACAGGACAAAAAGAAATTCAAAATTGATCCTGAGACTGGCAATATCCACTCAGAAATGAATACCCCCGGCATTCGGATGGCTTACGCAGCCCGTTTGTTCTTGCAAATGGTTCACGAAACTGGCCACATCGGTCGCGTAGCAACCAAGCCTACTCAGGCTCAAGAAGATGCAGTCAACGCCGGTATCATGCGCTGGTTGTTGCAAGGCACCAAGTTTGAACTCAAACGTAAATATGCAGTGGATGCTTATGAAGAGCACCGTGCGAACGTTGATGCGATCGTGGCTCTGTTACCGAAAGACTTCAAAGCCGGCATGGAAAACTGGGGCGGGGAGATCTACGAACACATTTCTGACACCAATTTTGGCCTCTTGCTGCATGACATGATTCGCCAACGCCCTTGCATCGTTTATGCAACTGACCTTGACGGTGACCGTTTGACGGATCTGATGGCTGATGCTGCAGATGTTTTGCGCGACTGGGGTCAGATTGTTCTGGACAAAGTTGGTGCCGGTGTGGACATGAAGAAACTCTGGGTTGACATGGGTTTCACCATGACTAACGGCAAAGACATGACCAGTATCATGTACCGTGTTCATGGCGCTCCTATATACGAGCAGACTCTTGGCTCGGCCGATACGATGCTTTTGCGTTTGTTGGCTGGCGACGAGACAGAAGGTGGCACTAAGTCTCCTTATGATCCTCGAATTCACTTCGTCTTAATCAACGAGGCGTATAAGGCTGCGAATCCTGGTAACGAGAAGTTAGCAAAGTGGCTGGACGATCAGTTGGCGACTTTTGACAAAGTCTACGCTGGCAAACGCCCACGTTATCTTGATGGCTACAAAGCACTGAAAGAAGCAATCACACCCTGGGGTGCTTGATTTACTTAGTATTTGAGTAAAAAAACCCCGGTTATCCGGGGTTTTTCTGTTTATGTGGTCCAAATACCGCCATTTTGCCGTCAGATTGACTGCAGACTTAAGAAACGTTGACAAAGTCCGTTAGACAGTTATAGTCTAATGAAATAGGAGAGCGTCATGAATATCGGTTCAGCGTCGTCTTATTATCTTCCTAGCCCGTTGCAGGCTTTTGATCCTACGAAAGCCCAACTCAAGTCGACTCTAGAGGCTTGCATAGCCTGCGCTTCATCCAAAACCTCGTCAGGGCAACAGAATATCAACAATCTTGAAACGCAGTTAAATGCGCCAGTTCAAGTGAACAGTGCGAGCGATACCTATGTGTACAACAATAAGGCGATTGATCCCGTTGCACTGGCAAATGCTCAAAATACGGTGCTCGGTTTAAATATCGCTGGTGGTTTGATTAACGTTTTTGCATAACGAAGGTGAGTAGTTGCTAGATTCAAGAAGTCGGAGAACGTGCCGTTAAAATGATTATCTAGTTCCTTTTTAAGGAGAATATCGTGACTATTAATCCCGTTTCTTATAGTCCACCTGATCTAATTCAACCCGCTGATGCAAAGTCGGTTGATGCTCCTATCCCAGGAGTAAAAACATCAGTTGATACTTATATCGCCAGCCCTTCGATCGTTACGTCTTTGGACCCTCAAATTACCAAGGCACTGGAAAACCAGCTCCATCCACAGACTACTGGCATCGTCGATACTCACAGCAACACGGTGTTTTACACGACTAATGTAGCTAGTGCGCGCGCAAGCGAAGCACAGGCGAACGCACCAGTTGATACTAAAGCACCCGCTGAAACTAAAGCGCCTGCAGAGCCAAGTGCGCCCGGTAGCATCGTGAACACATTTGCTTGATAGTTTGCAAGGTGAGTTAGAAGGTCAGCCTGTCAACCAGGTGACTGATCACTAGTAAGGGGCCAATTATTAATCGGCCTGTGCGCCAGAGTCTTTAACGATTTTTGACCATTTAGCTATCTCAGTCACCACGAACCGATTGAATCCTTCGGTTGACATGGGAGTGATGATCACCCCTTGAGCTAGCAGGCGTGCTTGTACATCCGGATCATTAAGAATTTCGTTTGTCACATCATGCAACTTTGTGACAATTGGTTCAGGCATCCCAGCTGGGCCGGTCAAACCCCACCATGGACGTAAGTCGAAGCCATCCACCGTGTCACTAATTGGAGGCACTTCAGGCGCTATCGGACTACGTACAGATGTTGCGACACCCAGTGCTCTCAGTTGGCCGCTCTTCACATGCGGGTAAATAACTGGCACGTGATAGAAAGTCATCGCGACTTCACCTGCCAGTAGGTCGCTAAACCCTTGGGTAATATTTTTGTAAGGAACGTGCTGGATGTCGATCCCAGCCATTGTTTTGAGTAATTCGCCCGCCATATGTGGCGAAGTGCCAGAACCATTAGAGATATAGGTCAACTTGCCGGGGTTTGCCTTTGCGTAAGCAATCAACTCGCTCATATTATGGACCGGGTATTTTGGATTGATCACCAACATATTCGGTGCAGCCACCATCAACGCAATATGGGTGAAGTCTTTGACCGGATCAAACGAAACATTTTTATAAAGCGTTGGGTTCGTGGCGTGTGTCGCACTAGTGGAGAACGTAATTGTGTAGCCGTCAGGTGCAGACCGAGCGGTCATTTCTGAAGCAATATTTCCGCCTGCACCTGGCTTGTTATCAACGGTTACCGTCTGTCCCAGCGCCTCACTCAGCTTCAAGGCGTAAATCCTTGCAATGACGTCGGTGGTAGAGCCCGCAGAGTAGGGCACAATAAAACGGATAGCATGATTAGGATAGTCGCCAGTCTGAGCGATGGTCGCGGAACTTAAACAGGCCAAGTAAAAGCCGAGAGCCACGCTTAGTCTTGTTATCTTCGTTAAATTAATCATGAATCCTCTTGTCTCATTATTTTGATTAGCTGAGTCAGTGCTGCAGCATTCATCAGACAACTATATAACCAAAGTTGTTAGTACGTCGAGAGGCTTCGTATAACTTCGAATTGAGCCAATCTCCCAAGACATCCATAATTTGTACCGATCAATTTTTGGTGGCTCTATGTCTCATCTGCAATCAACCCAGATATCCTCTCGATATTCAAACGCAAGCATGCCCCAGGTTTCGCAACGTGGTCAAGGCATGACCGAATACATCATTATTGTGGCACTCATATCAGTAGCTGCAATCGCTGCTTATCAGTATTTTGGTCAAGTGATTCGTGCTCAAACGGCAGCGATGGCAAAAGAGCTTGCGGGTGATGACGGGACCGCGCAAAACCGCTCAGCAAAAGCTGCAGCTGACGGCGCAGCAAAACAATCTGGTAAAAAAACCTTGAACACTTTCACCGGCAATGGCTCATCGTCTGCTCGATAGGCCGTCTGGTTTCAAATATTATTTACCAAACCACGGGCAGTGCGCAGGGCAAGCCTTCATTGTTGTGTTGCTTTTCTTAGCAATTGGTTCACTTTTGTTTGTCTCCAGTTACTCAATTGGCCAGGTTCTGCTTGCCCAGCTTCATTTGTCTCAATCGACGGATGCTGCCGCTTATGCCGCGGCGGTCGTTCAAGCCCGTTCGTTGAATGCGCACGCCTACCTAAACCGATCTCAACTGGCTCATCAGTTAGCAATGGCGCATTGGGTAACACTAGGGTCCAGCGTTAAGTTCACTGCCGCACAGGCAGGTCGGTCGATTCAAAGGAACCCGCCACCCTGGTTAATCGGGACGATGTTTGGCACTCAATTTGCCAGTTCTTATTTAAGTTCAAAAATAATGACTTCACCTGAAAGTATCTTGCATGTTGTTCAACAGCAGCATAAAAATCACGATTTCCACATCCATCAGTACATAGCCAGTTCCAGGCAAACACTAATCGACATCGTTGATGAAACTCGACGCGAGGTTATAGAAGATGTGTTGCTTCGTAACTTATCCTCGAAACGAGCAATCTCGAACCAAGCAACACTGAGTAGTATCGATGTTGCTTATGAAATCGTGTCGGATGAGTTTCGAGATCGCGTACGCATCAGCTCAACACGAGACCGAGTGTGGAGCGATGTTCTTCGGACCGTCTCACATATGTACGGTTATCTTAACAACCGGAATACGACAAAAGTAAATTGGTGGTGGCTCAACTTAAAGTGCCCATTTTTTCGACCCAAGTTACGGCGATTAGGCAATACACATTTGGACGAAAATGGTCTGTGGCAGGCGCAGGACACGTTGTCGTATCACGCAATCAAATTCAATCGTTTAATCGGTTGTTACGAACGGGAGTACCCAATGGGTTGGGGCCTCGTACAGGAGGTTCAATCCAATATGAAAGGTTCTACGACGGTGACAGCGCCGTGGGATTTTTCAAAGATACCGTTCTGGCGCTGGTTTAAGTCTGTAGTTCAACTGGATGGGATTTCATGGTTCAGCAGCAAAAATTCTCTCGCTGACGCCTGGGCCGAGCAGTCAAGTCGGCGATTAAACGCAGTCGGTTTCGCCCAGTTCGCTCGCTTGGACTTTACTGACCGACGCTCAATGTCTTTTAGATTGATCGTTAAGCAGCGCGGGTTTTCGGTTCTGGGTATCCCGTTTGAGTTAAGCGCGCAATCAAAAGGCGAAGCCTATTTCGAACCACCAAACCTGAGTAAATCCGGTGGTCATGACGCTTCACCACACCTTTACCACGCCTTCTGGCATCCGAAACTATCAACACATTAACAAACAGATTTTGCATGCAATCCCATGAGCATAATGCAGGGCGCCATGCGAGTGATCAGTCCGGACAAGCGTTGGCGGAAGCTCTATCAGGGATGGCCATATTGCTTGTATTCATTTTATGCCTGGAACAAACGGGTCGTTATCAATCGCTAATGGCTAAATTGCAATCAACAAGTCATTACCACGCTCTTGCGGAGACAAAAATGAGGCCATCAGGGGCACAACCCAAGTCTGCGGCGCCGGGAGCTTCCTTAAAACTAGACGTGAACACGAGAGGTCCTTCTGTTTTTAGCAAAATTGGGATTGGAAGTTTCGAAAACGTCGAGGCCACAGTCACCGTAAAGCCACGTATTCCGTTACTTCGTGTCACAAGAAACAGCTACGTCATCAGATCAGACAGTCACGCATCAAGTGAGTTGAACATGCATCGGCGTATTGAGGGTGATTCGAGCCTCTGGCTTACAGTGAGTGGTCCGTCACAGCAGCAGTTTCTCAACGTGGCACTTCGATATGCAGCGATCGATGCACCTTGGCGGCGTCCGCTCCCAACGACAGACTGGTTGCACAAATGGGAGCACGTAGTCCCTGTCCTTGAACGATCAGTTACTAAATAAGCGCAAGATGAATTCTGATTTAAGTAAGCGGCCTAAAGGATTATTGCTACTGTCGCTCGCACTGGGCTTGATGGCAGCGTTGTCCGTCCATCTCTACTTATCACGAACCGAGCGTGACATACAGGACAAGTTCCGATTGGATTACGTACCTCGCATTGTTAGTGCTCGCGACCTACTGCAAGGTAAGCCAATTGCGTACGATGATCTGGCGATACGTGACTACCCGCAAAAATGGTTAGTGGATGATAGCTTCGGACCGAACGATACCGATGCAGTTGTAGGTAGCTATCTAACTGCAGATCTAGCGGTTGGCCAGTTGATATTAAGTACTCATTTATCTCGGATTGATACCGAACCGTT
>Ga0208744_1000036_pt1 | contig 65737 bp, 86 predicted proteins | sample CryBogCBH24Aug09_FD_184620 | JGI IMG/M metagenome (GOLD analysis project Ga0208744, IMG submission 184620) | Freshwater microbial communities from Crystal Bog, Wisconsin, USA - CBH24Aug09 (SPAdes) (version 2) | ecosystem: Environmental > Aquatic > Freshwater > Lake | place: Crystal Bog...
CTGTGGCTCCTGATACAGAAATACCTGTGCCTGCAACGGCTGAAGTAACACCCGTGTTATTAATGGTTAATGTTCCTGAACCTGTAGTTGTGCTAATGCCCGTACCTGTACCTAATGAGGCTACAGTGTAGTTGGTACCATTACCAATTAATAACTGCCCATTTGTTGGAGTAGTCGTAACTCCGGTACCACCTGCCGCTGTAGGCAATGTTCCACTTGCTAATACTGAAGTTGATGTTGAATAAAGAGCATTTGTACCGGAAGCAAATGTAGTTAACCCTGTTCCACCATAACCTGTACCAATTGTGTTTCCATTCCAAGTTGCGCCTGTAATAGAACCTGTGTAATTTAAAGTAGATGTACCCCATGTTGTATTGGACGAAGCAAAAACACGAATACCCCAAGTACCTGCACTTGTGGAGTTTGATGTACATAAAAATTGTGCAGCACCGCCCGGTGTAATTGTTTCTAATAAAGTACCTGCATTGTCATATACAGTTACGTTTGCACTTGAAGCATTTGATATGGTATAAAACGTACCTTTGAGTAAAGTCGTTGCTTGTGGTAAGTTAATTCTTTGAGCAATTGAACCAGTAATAGCTTGAACTTGTGTAGAGCTTGATACTAATGATAATGCTGTAGAAGATGATATAGTTGCAGTAAATCCAACTATTGCGTTATTAACTGCTACGTTTCCAATACCCGGATCTCCAAGACCTCCAAATGATGCTCCACCAGTAGCAAACAATGTCATTGAATCCGATGTTGCGGAAGAAGCGTTTTGTACAAAATGGATTGCGTTGGATGTCCATGTAGATAAAACTAAATCAGAACCATATGCTTGTAAAAAAGAATTATTTGGTTGATTTAATGCATTGTTTTGGTACCCCGCTGCTGAATAACTATACAAGGAACTATTTGTTCCCACCTCCATATAAATGGTAGTGTAGTTGTTTGCGCCTGTAACAATCGAAGAATATGCCGTATTACTTGTATTATTTGTATTAACAAGATATAGATTACTTGATAAAGTATCAGCACCAGCAAACACAGCAATCTGTCCAGTTAAAGACTGACTGTATGTATTATCACCTACGTTTAATTTACCAACCGATGTAGTAGTGTTAGGTGCATAAGTAATATTTACGTTACCGTTTGCGTCTTGGTTTACAGATTTCTCAGCAGGGTATGTAATAAATACAGTAGATATACCTGTTAAGTTTATCGGTGATGTATTGCCGCTAGAGTTTGAATAAACAGTAGTTCTAGTTAAAGTAGGTCCTGTAGTTGAATATGTACCAAGACCAACTTCCCATGCTGTACCACTAACAATAGTGTAGAAAGTAGTATTTCCGTTGCCGACTACGGCAAAAGATTGGTATCCAGCTACTGCTCCAGCAAGGGTTATTGCCCCTGTACCTGTGGTAGCCGTAGTCTCTTGGACTCGGTCATAAACTACTAGAGCCATTTAGGACTCCTTAGCTTGTAGCGGTTGTGCTATATGTTACTGAAACTGTATCGCCAGCTGTTGTTGTTTTAGCAGTTGCAAAGTTACCTTCGGAATATAAAACACCCGCTGTACTAGATTGTGTACTTACAGCACCTGATCCTGTTACCAAGAAGCATCCATAAACTGTACCACCAGCGCCTGTAATTGTATAAGTAATTGCAGATGCAGTTGATGTTGTTACATTAGATGGTGTAGTTCCTGATGAAGTAGATGCAGCAAATACTGCTGTTCCACGTACTGCTGAACCACCAACTGTGTAGTTAATAAATTCTGTCCATGTATGAGATGCCATTGTATCGGCAGCAGCAAATGTTGTTGAGTTACCGATCAAACCTAAGAATGGTCCAACAACGGTATATGCAGAGCCTCTTAATAATGTATCAAGCATTAACTGTTTACCAACAGCAACTACTAAGTTAGGAAACTTTTCTTCCCACTTTAAGTTACCATCTACATCACGGCATTCAACATGGTAATGTCCATCTACCCCCATACCTTCCGGAATAGCTACATTTGCTTGTAATGTTGCTACAGCGTTATCACCGCAGCTTGCTAATTCATTTTGCATAATCTCTCCTAATCTGGACTGCTATAGTTAATACTACTTGTATTAGTTCCAATGGTTAATATCGCACTGTTGTATGCTGCTGTCGGAAACTGTACAGTAAAGCTCGTAGTACAAATTTTATCTGACCCAAAATTCAACACAAAACACGCTGCTCCTGTAGTTGCATTGTATACCAACGCACCTCGTGCAGTAAAGCTTGCGGGACTCCAAACTGCATTATTAAATGATACATAAGTTACATTGTATTGTGAATTTTGTGTTGGGTGTGTAGATATTGTTAAAGTCTGTCCACTAGCTGTATACCCTGTACCTACAACTTCATTTACGCTTGAGTAAGTAGTAGTCTGTTGCCCTAGATTTGCATTAGCATTATATAAAGCAATTTTATACGTATAAGGTGTACCAACAGCAAAGTTCTCTAATCCACTTAGTAAGTTTTGTTGAAAGACAGTACAGGACGTTTGGGTAATCATACGATAACATTACCTCTAAGATTAGTGTTAAGTTTAGTTTGTCCATCTCTGTAAGCATCGCCACGTTCAAGACCATTACCAAGACGGATAGCTAATTGAAGAGCCTCTTTATATTTATCTTCATAATAAGTAACCATATCTTGTTCTTGTTTCATAAATAACATAGCTTCACGCATAGAACCGTATAAAAGAACAGGATCAAAATTATCGCCAAGCCATGATGTACCAGTAGAATTATTTACCGCAGTTATAGGAATAGAAAAACCAACACCAGATGAACCTATATAACCACTAGCTGCAGTTAATGTTTCGTTATTAGCGTAAAATTGTCCGCCATTAGTTAATGTAACTGAACTTACTTGTCCGCTACTATTAACAGTAATATTTGCAGTTGCGCTACTACCAGCTCCAACATTTGTACCTGAATAAACTAATGGTACTTCCACATAATTTCCTGGTGTATATGCGCTACCAGCTGTAATAGCTCCTAATGTAGAAATAATACCTTGCACGATTGAAGGTGGATAATAAAAATAATGTAATTCTGCGCTGTAAGCGGAATCTGGTGTAGGGCCAAGAATCAATGACAATTCATTGATGTTTGAATATTGGCTACCAAATAAAGCATAATATTTTGGAGTTCCTGTTTGGCTTGGATCTGGATATAGCTGACGTATAAAGTTAACGTCTTTGTTAAGCAGATAAGTATAAGGAACTGTGTAAATTGACCCTGTAGATTGATACAAGGCTAAAGAATATGTCGATATATAATCGTTTGGTAAAGATAAATAAGGATTAGTTGCAGTTAAAGATCCAGTTACATTTTTGCGCAAAGACGGAAATTGAACAGAGTTATAAACTCTCTCTTCACACTGCTGAACAAACGTAGGAATATTAGCTACAAATAATGATTCCGTATTTTCAGAGTAGTCTTGTATTGCTTGATATAACTGGACGTAGTTCATTACTGCACTTTTTCTTCTGGCTGTGTTTCTTGTGCAGATGCAATTACTTTACTAGCAGCAGCTTGTGCTTGCAGTTTTTGTAAAACCATAAACGCACCGCTTTTAGTAGGTAATTCACCCAATACATTACACACAAATTCAAATTCATTTTGTTCTAATTGAAAGTTCATATTTTCCTCTTTAGTTAAAATTAAGCCATCGGGCCACGTGCCATACGCCCTTTGGTTGCTGCACCGGAACCACGGACTTCAATACCATCAGTCTTTGGTCCACGAGTCTTGTTACCGATAGATACAGTCATAGCAGGACCGCCAGGGACTAGTTCATCGGCTCTCATAGTATTTGGATCTTTCATATCATGTCCAGTAGCTTTACGTTCTGCAGCTACGCCAGTACCATTCTTTTCGTACTCTTCTGCTGGACCATTATTCTTAGCACGCCCAGTATGCATAGGCGAACTATTTCTAGTAGTTGGTTTAATCTGAGTAGCCATTATTTGCTCCCAGGTTTTTGGTTATGAGCACGAGCCAAATTACGACCTACTGCTTTCATTGCTTTGCCTGTCACGCCACCTTTAGCCATCTTTTTAACTTTACCGCCATGCTTAAGACCTTTTTCTTTTAGCATTTTGCTGATAAGTTTTTTATCTTGTGCTTCGTCATCATGTTTCATAGTTGCCATTTTAATACTCCTAAGTTGTCGATACAGTAACTGTACCTATTGTAATCACTAAATTCAAGTCATTTGGAACAAAAGAATCAGCAAATCCTCTTGCCCCGCCAACTGGATTCCAACCCCACTGTGTCTGTCTACTACCATCAGACGGATAACCTGCATTATTAATATCGTTACTTGCTACAGGACTTACGTATAAACCTGTACTACCTGATGTGTAATATGATACATCTGGTCTTGGTTCACGTACACCCTGCGGGTCAGAAACAGGATACAAACCTAACTGCAACTGTGGATGATCAGGATCCCAACAAGGTCTACATACTTTTATCTTAAAAGGTTTAGTCTTAAGCGTCTCAGTACGTAGTTCATGCAACTTAAATCTTTCACCACAACGGTCACACTCCGCAATCGAATGTTTACCAGAAGCAAACTTATTTGGCATAGTTTACCTATAATAATTCATGTTGCGAGGCACAATACGCCAAGCAGCTTTTTCTCTATCCTCATCAGCTGCTAACGCAAACTGCTGTTCATATTCAGTTTTTAACATAGGAATACGATTAGGATCAATACCCATAAGTTTTAAAGAAATATAAAACGATAATCCTGCAACCATAACAGGAATCCAACGGAATGGAATATCTTGATTGATCACACCTGTACCTGCGTCTTGTAAACGTCTCATACGCCAGTAAACAAAATTATATTGAGTGCCAGGATTGCCAGTAGGCCAAATATTAACATTAGGTAAATAGTTTACGTAAATACTAGCACCTGAATTATGTGATGTAGCAGTTGTATTATTCTGCCCACGGAAACAATTTAAAAGCTGATTAGCATTACCAGTATTAGCTGTACCTATGTTTTGATAGAGTATAGTTTCTCCATCTATATTGATATAGCCTTGACTTCTTAAGTTGGCTGTACTAGCCACATATAAAGTCGTATCAGTTGCTCCAGCAGTTTGTGTTAATGTAGTTGTAGGAGTTGAATCTACGTTACCTGACTGCCTATCTACCCACACTTGGATAGGTCTCCCATAAGCATTTTTAGTAGGGATAGTAAGATATGTATCAGCAGATATACGAGTTATATTGATATCTACTTGGCTTTGTCCTGAACCTTGACGAATAACGTGATCATATAAATCAATCGTATCTACAGGGATTGGATAACTAATTTGTCCAGCATTAATGTTGATAGGTATCTGACCTTGCTCAACAGTCCAAAGATTAATACCACGATTAGCCCATTCAATAGTTAATAAATTAACACTACGGGCAGCCGTTCTAAAATCATATCCAGAACGTGACTGTGACCCGCATCTTTCAAAAGCTTCCTCAACGAGATCGCCCATATCAAGATTAAATGTGGATAACCCAGATGTACTCATGGATTAACTCGCAGCTGGAGTTTCAACAGGTGCAGGTGTTTCTACTGGAGCTTCAACAACAGGTTCTGGTTCAGGTGCTGGAATTACTGGTGGAGGAGCAATAACTACAGGTGTAGGATCAGGTTGTGGAACAATAGAAGCCACAAAACTTTTAACAACTGGAGAATCTGAAAAACCAGAAACTACTTTATCACTACCTAAATAAGTAACAAAGTCATTTAATAAATTATGTTCTTCGCTCTCTATTGCGTGTCCAGTGCTTTTAATATGCATCATGACTCTTTCAAATAAATTCATTTTTTCCTCGCTGCTTTCATGTTATCAATTAAATTAGGATAAGGTCTACCAGCTGCTTTGGCTGCTGCTTTTGCCGAGGCTTTTTTAGCAGAACTTAAATGCTTTGGTTTACCTAAACTTTTTGGTCTAGGCTTATCCCAAACTTCACCGCCTTTTTTATACATCGTGACATCATCAGGGTTATCCTTACGGACAACCGTTTTAGCTTTAGGCATTTTGGATGGGCTAATATCTCCCATCCCACGAGACGCTCTCACTTTTTACCCTTAGTCATGCCACCACCGCACATAGCTTTTACATGCTCATGATGCATTTTGTGAGCTGGGTCTCCATAATGCTTAGACACTTTTTCTTGCTCATGCATATGACCAGCAGCGTGTTGTTTTACATGTTCCATATGATGTTTGTGTTCCATGATTAACATTTTCCTTTCTTAGCCATTCCGCCTTTTTTCATTCCGGTTGTTGAACCAGCCATTTTAGGCATCATTGCACGTGTATGCCCACGTTCAGCAATACCATCTTTACTAGGAGCGCCTGTTCTAACTTTGCCCATAGTCTCTTTTGCCATACCACCACTTGCCATTTTCTTCACAGTCTTTCCTCCTTTTTTCATGCCCATCCCTGCTGCTGGAGCTGCTGGAGCAGGTCCTGCACCCATAGATGCCGCTTTCTTCGCCATCATCATACGTCTTGCCATTGCTGGATTCATTGTTGCCATCACATCACCACCTTTCTTAAATTTTTTGCCTTTATCGGCTTCACTAAAATCTTTACCCACGGATTGTGGGATACCTACCTTCTTAGCGAATGCCGGGGAGTGGGCAACCGCCTCCATCAAATTATGCTGAGATTTACTTTTGCTCGGCATTACTTGTGTCCTTCGATGAATCTGTCGAGTTTTGCTTCGAGCCTATCAAAGCGGTTAATAATTTGGTCCATATCGCTGCGAACTTCACTTTTAGTAATGTAATCACGAGCAATTTCCTCTCTTGTTTTATTTAATAATATACCTTGACGTTGTAATTCACTAGCTTTTTCTTTCAGTACAAAGCTTACAATCGCCCCTAGTACATAGGCTACCACAGTTAATATTTCATAGATAGTCATTTAGCATTTCCACCTTTTAAGGCTTGCTGCTTTACGTGTTGGTTTGCCGTTCTCATCTTTCATTGGTCCAGGCATACCAGACATACGAGCACAGAATGATTTCTTACGAGGCCCACCTTCAGGTTGGGGAGCTTTTAAGTTTGATCCCGTTTCCCTGTTATACTTTGCACGACCTTTAGCAGTAAGTCCAGCCCCTTTAGAAACCGGGAGTTTTTCGCCTCTTCCAACTGCGAGACTGGGTCCTTTCTTCTTAGTAGCCACATTACGATCCGTTAGAAATTAAGTAACCTTCTTGCGAAACTGTTAAAGCAGCAGTACCAGTGCTAACTTTTGCTTGCAATTGGATATCTGTTTTTTCAGCAACAAGCCTTGGCATTACTCGTTGTGTATGATAGTTATTTGTAAATGGGGCAATGATAGTAACAGTTGGTACACCTGAACTACTTGTTTGATAGTTTTGATATGTTGCAAATCCTGCTGGATTGGCATTTAAACTAGTATTGATGTCAATACGACTCAAATAATAAGTATATCCTGCTGGTACGGTATAAATACCCATTAAAGTACGACCATTACCTGCTGCAATCTCTGCGTACAAAGTTGTATCTGATGTATCTTTTAAAGTAATGTTACCAGTAGGAGCACCACTTGTTACTGACATACTATTGATACGGAAATAAGATTTCACTGTAGTTACAGCTGTTGTACCGTTCAACTTAATAGTTTCAGAAATTTGATTGTAATTTGCATCCAAGCCGTTAATAGTGATTAACGCAGTTGCATCAGCACCAGTGTTAACAGAACTAACAAGATGCATCTGAATAGCAGATGATGGGAAAGTGTAAGTAGTATTGCCTTCCCATACAGGAACAAAAGATGTGCCTACCGATGCTTGGTAGCCATAGATATTTAAAACACTATGACCATAGATTTGACCACGAGCAACTTGTAAATCAAACGGCTCATATTTCGCTTGACGAGTAATTGAGTTTACCGAATTATTGGTACTTGGTATTCCACTTGAGCTTTGTGCCATATTAATCTCCTAAGATTTTAAAAAGGGGCCCGAAGACCCCCCGGATTAATTAGTCAAAGTTACCATATGGGTAAGTTGTTGCATTACCAATGTTCATATCTTGCTGTGCATACTTTAACGTAATAGCAATTTGACCAGATGTAGGTGTAGTCAAGCTTGTATTAGTAATTTTTAATGTCACAACAACTTGGCTAAACCATGAAGGTTGTGTACCAGGCTGAATATTTTGAACATCTTGCAATGTACCATAAGCATAGTCTAACTGTGTACCAACAAATGTAGCTGTTCCACGAGTAGCTGAAGTAATAGCAGCCATAGTAGCGTATACACCTGTTGAAGTTGCAAAGTTGTTAGAAACATATGGTTGAATTGAGTTAGCAGTTACTGAACCGTCAGTTGGTAAAAGACCAACGTCAACGATAACATCAGTAATGTTTGAACCTTGTGGGATTAAAAATACAGCACCACGATAAACAGTTCCTGAAGTATCCGCTGTAGGAGCAGAAGCTACTGTAGGACCAGAGTTACTATAAATACCACTTTGTGGTGTCCAGATAGTAGCTGCTTGGTTAGGAATATTATTTGATGTAACAAATACTCTAGATCCGCCACCGTAGTTAGCTTGACCTGTTGTTGTTATTGCAAAATCTAAAAACGCTTGTTGTGCTAACAAGACTGGACCAACGTCACGTTGTGGACCAAAACGATTATCGCCCGATAAAATTGGGCCTTCAAATGTACTACGTCCCATAATGGACTCCTTATGCAAAAGTTACTATTCCAATCGTTGCATCGTCTGCTGGGGCAGTGGTGGAATAGTTAATCACCCAGTTAATAAGATAATACTATAAATAAAAAATAATGCAATAAAAAAGGGGGTTTTTTAAGCCCCCTTCACATCTTAGTAAGAACCGTAGATACCTAACGGATCTGATACACCGAATGAATAACGCTCACGAGACTTGTAACGTACGTTACCAGTATCGAAGTCACCGTCCATTGAGTTCTGTAAAGGAACACGAACAAAGTGCTTTAAGCCATTTGGAACATCAGTAGTTAAGAACCAAGCATTGGTTGCTGTCAAGAAGTGGTTAATTGTATAACCTTCTGGAATAGAACCATTGTTCTTAATTGCGTTGATATCGTTGTTGTTTGTACCAACACGTAGTTCTGTTTCTAACAAACGTGTAGCAACGAATTGCAATGCAGGTGGAACAACAAGCTTCTTAGGTCTAGCAGCGATCAAGAGTCCACGTTCATCAGTCCATGCAGCGATCTGAATAACAGCATTTTCCAATGCAGTTTCGTTCAAGTCAGCAGGAGTTGATGGAGTGTTAGCGTTAACGCCACCAGAAATCAAAGGATGCTGTGTAGAGAATAAAGGTTGTCCGTCACCGTATGTTACTTGGCCGTTGAAACCGTTGTTCAATACCGCAGCAGCTTTAACTTGCTTGGTATATGCCATAGCACGAGCTAAGCCCTTTGTATAACGTGCAGACAATGAGTCATACAAGTTATCTTCGATTGCCTCTTCTGTTAAAGAGAAACCGAGAGCGATAGTCTCATGGTTATAGCGAGCTGTCCATGCTTCTTGTGCATTGTCATACGCGATGGCTTGGCCTTCGTTTTTGACTGGTGCAGCTGAGAAACCAGACAGTTTTGTTTCTTCTTCAAAAGAACGCTCAGAAGTCTCTGTTTCATAGATTTCTTTGTGTTCTTCACCATAGCGAGCGTACTCCAATCCAAACAAGGCGTTAAGACCGGGTAGGAGCTCTTTAAGTAGTTGTGCGCGAGAAATAGCCATTTAAATGCTCCTTAATTAAACGCCAGTTGCATTGAAATAACTATGATAACCGAAGTTCCATGTTACTAATGCTTCTGGATAGCCAGTGAAAGAAAACTGCGCAGCTGTTGCTTGAGCAGTCGCTACTGCGTTGTTAATAGTAACAGACGTTCCTGAAACCGCTGTTACGTATGTATTTGATCCAGCAGTGATGCCAGGACCAGAAACAGCCATACCAGGGGTAATTGCGCTATTAGCAGCAGATAGAGTAATAGTTGTGCTTGAGCTTGTGGCGTTAGCAGCAACAGTTACAGCAGACTCTTTAACTAACTGAACAATACGGAACGGTGCAGAACTAGTAAGCGGTGTTGATACAGTAGCAGATGCAGAAACTGCAATACCTGCTAAAGAATCACCAGTTGTGGTAGAACCAGTATTACCAGCAGCGTTACCAATGTAATAAGCATTAGATCCGACAAAAGCTGGGTTGATATACTGAATTGTAGTAGAACCACCAGTACCAGCTGGGTTAACAACAACCGCAGTTTGGAATACAGCTTGTGGATCGTCAACTACATAACCGATCGCATCAGGAGCGCTTGTAGAAGCATTCCAATATTGATAACGGTTTTTACCATAGATTGGTCCGCCAGTTGTTGAGTACTCAGCACCAACGAAGATACCAATAGTACCTGCAACTGCAGATGAAGCGTTATATGCTAATGTTGAGGCAACTAAGTTACCGATATTTGCGCCAGTACCAATCTGAACAATGTCGCCATTGTACAAACTAGTGCTATAACCGTTAGTGATAGGGAACATGCGAGTAGAGCCCGCAAATACACGACCACCAATTAGGTTAACTGGCTTTAGTCCGTAAGGACTTGATACTGTAGGATAAGCCATTTAAATCTCCTAAAAAATTGTTAAGAACCACCATTACCAAAAGTTACACTAGATTTTCTCTCCATAAAGATCGGCATTCTAGAATCACTTTGGCGCATCAAATTATTATCTACAGCATCCGCTTGAGCAGCCGTCTGACCTTGTTCATAAGCCATACGTTGTTCTACAATTTCCTCAGGGATTTTGCAGAGTAATAATCCGCCTATTTCGATATTGTCTTTATATTGACCTTCACGAGAGGCTAACAGTCTGTATTGCGGTTGTTCGTCTACATGCACCGGTTCCCAACCCTCACGAAATTTCGCAGAAATATTGCGGGGATCAGCAGCGTTTAACATTGATACACGAATCCAGCGATAGGCATAACCAGCCTGTTTATCAGGCTCAGGGAGAAGTTCAGGAGGCATCCACTGTTTAGGACGCTCTTTTAATTCACGGTTTTCCATCTCACGTTGTAATCTATTTGTTGCCATTTTTAGGCCTCCAATTTAACAAATTCACGGGCATATTGCTCGGGGGTTAAGCCAAGCTTTTTTGCGATAGCTTGAGCTGATTTAGTAAGTACGATTCTTTTAGACGCGGTACTTCTTTTTGCTGGCGCTACTACCGTGCTTAGTTTTGACGTACGTTGAGGTTTTTCCTCATCGTTTTTTGCTGCTTCACCAAACTCATCCGGAAATCTGGTTTTCATTTCATTGTCAATACGCTTGTAGTATTCGTCTGTACCAACGAAACCCATTCCGTATTTGTTTTGCAATTCTTCATGGTATGTCTCAGCGTATACTTTCATCCGTTTTTTAGTCGGATCAACAAACCACTGATTCCGTGACACCCACTCAGCTAGTTTAGGGTCCATTTGGGGTTGAACTTGCTGAGGAATATATTGCTGTGATTGTATTTTTACATCATTTTGAGTATTTTGTACAGTATTTTTAAACTTTTTAGCTTTATCAAGTTTTAACTGTGCTTTAACCATGTTTTCTTGAGCTTTTAAGAGCCTATCAGAGTCTCCAGAATCATAAGCATCCTTATAATCCTGTTTTGCCTTCTCTAACTCAGCTTTTGCAGCTGATTTATAGTTGGAATTTAACTCTTTTTCACCACTTCTTAGCATATTTTGTAGACGTTTATTCTCGTCTAAAATAGCCTGAGCAGCCTTTAAAGCCTCTTGTTGTTCACGTAAAGCAGCCTCTTTTGCTCTTCTTTCTTCATGCCAAGCCTTTTTGTATTGAGAAAACTTCTCTTTTACATTTTTAGAATACTCTTCGGACTCGTCTAAAGACTCAAGTTGATCTTTTACTTCTGCTTCCAAAGGTTTTCTATGACGGTCATCTTTAGGTGTATCGTCGACAATCTCAACTTCAACATCATCACCTTCTTCTAAAGATATGTCTAGTTTGTCCTCTGTAGCTTCGTTTTCTACTTCATCGGGGAATTTGTAAGCTTCTGCCATATAACCTCCTAAACAAACTTACGTGTGATACCGCGAGGGTCTTGTACGACTGCCTCAACAGAATCATCATTAATAATGCGGAATTCTTTTCCATGTATAACTAGACGTGTGCCAGCGTTGGGTCTTATCAAAACAAAATCCCCTTCTTTACAATACGCTCCAGATGGAAAACGCTCAGGGTCTTTATAACAATCAGGCCCCATCTTAACAACAAATAACACTGTAGTTAGTAACTCATCGTGTCGTCTTGTTATGTCTGATTTAAGAATACCATTATCGAAAGCTTCTTCAGTTTCTGGGATCGCGCACAGAATGCGATATCCTTTCGGTTCTGGAAGTTGTCTAGCCTTTTCTTCGGCTTGCTGCATTATTGCCCCTAAGTCTATTGCTCTACTTAAGTCTACATCCGTAAGATTACTCATCTGAGATCTCCAATTTTTGTTTAAGGTCTAACGCATAATTACGTGCGGTAAGTAGACCTTTAACTTCCCCGCATACTCTTCTATACTCTTCAAAAGTATCAATCCGTCCGTCTGCTAATGCCTCTTGAAGTTGTAAAACCTTTTCATCTAACTGACGTGCTAGATGATTTAATGCTGTATCAGCATCCATTATTTACTTTCCTTTTTGGGTTGTTTAGTTTGTGCTTCCGACTGCTTTGCTGCTAATTCTCTTTGTACATCCGTCTGCATTCTTGTTACTTCTTTCTGATGAGCATGCTGCTCACGAGTTTTACCTACATCAATAGCTAATCTTGCCCCATCAGTTTCCTGTTGGGTACGTTCTTTACTCTTAGCAAGTTGAGCTTGGATAGCCATCTTAGCTCCTTCAGTTTCTTGTTGAGCCGCAATTCTTTGCTGTTCAATCTGAAGTTGCAACTGTTTAATCTGAAAGTCCTGCTGATCTTTCTGAGCTTTTCTTTGTTGCTCTTGCATCTTAATCTGAACTTCTTGTTGCTGAAGCTGGATGATCGGATCTTGTGCTTGCTGCTGAGCTTGCTGTTGTTTAGCTGATTGCTGAGATTCTTGTAAGACTTGTTGAGCTGCTTGAGCCGCCATTCTGGAGATCTGGACTTCCATTTCTGGAGACATACCTTTCTCTTCTTCATCCTCATTTTCTGGAGGAGGTGGTAAGGCAACACCCATCTTATCTTCTATCTGTTTGCGATACTCCATACCTAAATGCTCAAACACGTGAGCAGCAACAGCCGCTTGAATTTGCTGAGCTAGTTGTGGATTTGACTGCAACAACATACCTATATGTGGATCTTGCATCATAGATTGATGAGATGTTATATGAGCCTGATGATCTTGATAGAGGAAGGCTTTTACAGGTTTACCAGATAGTAAGTTTTGATTTTCAGTTATTGGGTCACGAGGCTTCATATCCTCTGGTAACGGTACCAATTTCTGATAGTTTTTGATTCCCAACACATCCAACATCTGACGATGGAGTACAGGTAGATCATAGAGCTGCGGTGCGGTCTGAGCGAGTTGTAGAGCTGCTTGATACTGTACAACCTTTTGCGCCATAGTTGCTGCGTTGGGATCGGAAACAGGAAGAACGTAGACCATATCGTAGTCTGACTTTTTAGCCATACGATCACCTTCTTCAGGCTCGTACTCATATTCTTCTGGAGTGTAATCTCTAATAATATCTTTAAGAAGTTGGAACTCTTGCTTCATTGCATAGTGTATACGTGACTGTATAGCACTCATTGTTTTTAGAGTTCTTTCTAAGATAGCTAATGTTGTTCCAACAGGAGCATTAGCGCTCATGTCGGATGCTTGTAACTCAGTAGATCCAGCAAACTTTCTAGCTTCATCTATGATAGTTTGGAATAACTGATATAAAACTGTACTTGGTTCTTTGTAAGGCATCGGTAACATATTGTCTCGTAAAGACCCACTTGTTACGTCTGCATCTCGCCATTCTCCTGGGGCTATCGGTGTATCATCTCCTTTGATTCGCATACCACGTGTCTTGAAACCACCGGGCAAGTTAGATAATGTGCCAGCGTCGACCAGTTGACGAATAAGGGAAGTGCCAGACTTGGCAAAAGCACCAATAAGATGAATAAGACCAAAAGCATAGAAGCCAAATCCTGGAATATATGGGTAATGTACAAAGTGATCTCTTTTGCGATGCGTTTCATCTTCTGGTCTCCAGTTGCGTCTAATAGCTAATATAGTATTAGTACCTTTCTCTATAGTAACCACGTATGGTAGACCTATACCTGTGTGTTCACCCTCATCATCTTCATGTTCAAACCCAGGAAGATCAAGCTCAACATGCATCTCTAATAACTTAAATCTGTCGTCTGTTGTAGCTCTAAACCCTAACTTCTCAGCAATCTTCTTCTCAATCTCATCCATGACTTGTACAGGTTCACCAAGATCAACCTGTTTATAAAAGCCTTCATGCTGGAGTTTTAGTACATCATTTTCTGTCTTACGCATGACGTGTGTCACACGCTCTGCAGACTCAAGACTTGATGCCCCGTATGGAACTACGACATCTTCTGCTGGTACATATATAGATACTTGTCTTTGTAAAGACGGATCAAAATATACTTTCTTAAACGCATTACCGGCAAGTCCAAGTCCCCATAACATTCTTTCATGCTCAGGTCTAAACTCTTTCATCACATCCGTGATCTGATAGTTCATATCATCTTGTACTCGCTGAGCAGCAGCTTTCTTCTCAGGGGTTTCTTTGCCAATAATCTGTGTCTTAACTGGGCCAGCTGCAGGGAATGTTTCCATCATTGTTTCTGCTTGGAATCTGACTACAGCTTCTGCTAGGAGTGGATGGTAAACCCCACAAGCCCCTTCCCACGGTTCGGCTCTCTCTTCAATTTTTAGGCCTAGAAGTTCTAAGCCATCCACATAAGTTTGTATCCAGTCTTTTCTAGCGGAGATATCGCTATCAAAATCCGCTGTTAATTCACTGGCTAATGACTGTAATACCTGTTCATCTAATACTTCAGCCAAGTTCTGATCAAAGTCATCTGGCTCGTCATCTTTCTCCATTCTGATCAGCGGCTCACCGTCCATGCCAATCTCTACTGCTTCTGGATCTTCAATGCTAATTTCTAAGGCGTGGTCGCCAGTATCATCTGCTAGTTGATCTATTCCCTGTGGGGCCTGATATAACGCCTTATCTATTGCCATAATCTATCCTTAATAGTAAGCCACTTTTTTGCGGTATTTGTAAAGCAAATTATCTTCTGGTTCATCATTTGGTAGACGTATAAATCCACCCTGCCTAAATCTTAACAGAGCAAGGGTAGTTGAGTCTACTAAGTCATCATTTAAACCGCTTGGAAAGTCGTTACATTCTTCAATTACATCTTTAGCCCACCTGTGCGCAGGTGCCCAGACGATTCCTCCCGAGAACAGATCAGAGATAGCATTAACTCGAGCGATTTTGTCTTGACCTTTGCCAGGTGTAAACTCTTGCGCCGGAATACCCATACGCCTAAACTCTTGATATAGTGCCGCTCCATTGGACTTCTTTTCAACCATGAACGAATCTGGCTGCCATGTCTTATATTCTTCAATACAAAGCTTCTTGAGTTCCGGAAACTCCATGCGTCTTTTAATCGCATTGAGTAGTATGATGTTGTAATTCCCAACTTCTTCATTGAAGAAAACTCCCCACGTCGTAAGCGCATTGTAGTCCGAACGATTGTTTGATTCCTGCGCCGCATCGAGCGACATAATAATATACTCACATTGTGGCGGGTCATCTTCCTCCCATATATTCCACCATTCCCGTTTGATCAGAGCACCTTCTTCTGACACAGGATTCTGCATGTATTGAGCATTCCAGTATCTAATGTCAAGTACGGCTTTCTTAGCCAGTAACTCCTCAACCGGCCAAAACTCAGGCCACAAACTTTCGCCGTCATCTTTAATAGCTGGAAACTGAATTACTTCCCACGGTTCAGCATCATCAATATCGTCCATCTGTTTAAGAATCTGCCCAGTTAGGTCAAGTTTTGACCATCTAGTCATAACAATAATAATAGCGCCACCAGGCATAAGACGTTGCAAAGGACCAGATTGAAACCACTCCCAAGCGGGTAAAAATACTTCCGGTCTTCCTGTTTTAGCTTCTTGTTCTGAATGCGGATCATCAATAATAAATAGATCAGCTCCACGTCCAGCCAGAGCACCACCAACACCAATAGCAAAATATTCACCAAGAAAGTTAGTCCCCCATCGTGATGCCGACTTACTGTCAGCTTGCAATTCTACCTGCGGAAAAATGTTTTTATACGGATCTGAGCCAACGAGGTTCCTAACACGGCGACCAAAGTTAACAGCCAAATCCGCTGTGTGAGATGCCATAATAATCTTTTTCTGGGGGTACTTTCCAAGGAACCATGCGGGTGCCAAGTATGAAATGAGCTCAGACTTACCGTGTCGTGGAGCAATATTAACAATGACACGTTTTTTCTTACCGTTAGCAATATCTTCAAAAATTTGAGCCAGTTTGAGATGATGTGGCCCGACCTTGTAGCCTGGGTATACGTGTTTAACAAAGTCCAAAAAGGATACTTTTCCTCGTTCTTGTGTGAGAAACTCATCATATTTCTCCAGTAAATCCTTCGCTTTTCGCTTAATTTCAGGCGGAGTTTTAGGGTTTTTTACCACTAAACGTAGTTTAAATAGCTGCTCCTGGGTGAGTTTTAGCTCACTCATTTTTACTTTCAACCTCGTCTATGATCTCTTTTGCTTCTACATCTATGTATTTGTCTTCTACTTGATCTAATAATTCCATTAATTCAGCTTCAACTTCTTCCATAGTTTGTATTTTTACTGTCACTTCACTGCGTTTCTTAAAAGCATCAATTCCATCTACTTCGCCTAATACTCTCAAAGCTGATACTTTAGTCTTAACATCTTTAGCTGCCTCAACTGAATGGACTAACTGATTAACTACATATGTTTTTAGCTCAGATAATTCATCAACTATCTGTACATTCATCTGTGCAACCATACCAGCCAGCATTGCAAGGGTTTCATTGGGGTATTTATTGAATTCTGGGCGGAATTTTGGGTCTTCAGCCATCTTTACAGCTAATTCTTTAGCATCTTGGACATCATTTTTACTAGGAAGTATAGGTTGACCAGTAAGATCTGCCATTAAAGCAACCACATTGGCACGCATATTGAGTTCTTCTTGGGGTGTTAGAGACGGAAAAGCTTCCTGCGCACTCTTTGGCAGTGTGATATTAGACTCAATTTCTGGGATATACGCGTCCATAGCAAGAGTGTACAACTAATTTAAATTTAGTGTAAAGATTTTTTATACAAAAAAGAGGGGGTAGCATTAACCCCCTAAGCACATCTCACGGGAAAATCATATATAGTATACCCCCATTTTTAGAATTGTGGGACTCCTAAGGGGGTCTTTTCTATATTTCAAACACATATCTACCAGGTTAAAAAAGTCAGGGGGTGGGGTCAAAAATAATATGTAAAGTTATAAAACCTATCAATTTAGGTCGTGTGTTTGGCGTTTTTTATTGTTTGGAATCAATAAGTTATGATAGTTCGTTTTTTCAATTTGTCACTGTTTTTGGATTAAATAGGGGGTAATTTATACATGATTCAAATACCGTACTTAATGCCGATTTTGAGGTAACTTTTAGGTTAAGTTGTTGATTTATAAGGATATGATATGTAAAGTGTGACGGTTGTGTGTTTGAGGGAGAAACGCTAAGTGTTTTGGGAAAATGTAGAGTTATTTGTCTATATCTTGGGGTATGGGGGACGAGATGGAACCATTCATAGATTTGGGGGGGTGGGGGGTTAGGGTGACTTACCCCCAAAAACTTGTTTTCATGGGTAAAAAACAGGTATAAATAATACATGGCAGTATGTTCTGCTACTAACAAGGAGAAGTATATGTTATACACAGTATCAGTATTATGGGGTAATAAAGAAGTAAAGCACACAGCACGCAGTAAGTCTAAGGCTCTTACATGGTTACACAAGTATCCTAACGAAGACATATTCATCAAGGTTACTGATGTGTTCGGTAAGACAGTCGCTGTTAAATACAAACGCTAATCAACAGGGGGCGAAAGCCCCCATCACTAAGGAGAAGTATATGGACTATCTATTTCCATTCGTAGCATTCGCAGCATTCATTGCACTTTTATATCTATTATCAATCAACGAGGAGGAGTAATCATGAGGTTAGTATATGAAACAAGTGGTAACGAAGTACAAGTAGGTGATAAAACATCAACATTCAGAGATGAGTTAGTTGAGGTGAAGTATATTACTAAGCCACACAAACCAAGTAGCACAGGTCGTGTAGGTGTGCGGTTTCTAAATGAACAACACACAGTCGAGTTCTTTCCAGGCGTTATCAATGCCGAGTGGATAGAAAGAGAAGATCGGTAACACCAGACCGGCGCAAGCCGGTTTGATACCAGTTACCTATCCCCGAGCGTGTTAAGCGTGCGTGTGGTCAAGCGTGTTAAATAGAGTTCCACTTAGGCGTGGAAGTTTGCATATCAATCAATTTATCAGGTATATATAACTTACCTAAGCAATATCGTTTAGGTTTTAATCAACGCATTACTTATTTTATAAGGAGAAGTAAACATGGTTACTAAAACCAAAAACCCCGTATTATCCCTCAACGTTACATCTTTAAAAGATGGTGCTTATCAACAAGCCAAAGCAAACGATACAATCCGTGTAGTTGCTCGTTATGCTATCAATAACATTGTAGGCTTTCCTGAAGATATCCCTAAGGAATCTTTAGAGCAGTTGAATGAGGGTTATCTCTTAAGATGGAATGAAAATAATCCCCCTGTTACATACGCCGTTATCAATGACCATTTTATTACATACGACGAAGCAATCCATAAGGACTGTGAAAAGCGTGTTATTGGTGCTGATTACATTATGTCATTCAGTGGTCAGGCTTTTGGTGCATTAAAAGAGTCTGAACCATACTTACATGAGTTGTTAGTTCCAATTCGTAAGAAAATTCAAACTTACTGCAGTAACAGGGTCAACGATTTAAAGCGTGTAGGTAAACAGATAGTCAAAGAGTCAGACCCTGCTAGTAATACACGCTCATCAATTAAGAGTTTCAACGAAGTTGTCAAGGAAGTATTCGACGGCAAGAATGGTTTAGTTGCACGTTGCAAGACTGCTAAAAAGCAACGCAACGATACTGAAGCCGACGAAGTAAAATTAACTCAATCAATTAACGCTTTCATGAAAGTATGGAATAGTTAATTATTTTTAGACCTGATACACGCAAGTGTATCAGGTTTTTTTTCGTCCGTCAACTATGAAACCAGTTACATATTTGTGCGTGCGTGAGTGTGCATCATTTAATTTTATTCTAAATGACAGGATTTACTTTGCTTTCCACGTGGACGTGGAAAAATTCCAAGTTTTTGACGTCGCCCTCATGTGTTCGACAAAAAAATTCTAGAATTTTTATAACAACTTGGAATTTTTTTCGCTTGTAACTTATTGATTTAGTTAAACAATAAAAAAAATTCCAAAAATTCCAACTTTTTTTGGGAGTATGTCAGGTTAAAAGCAGTTTTTTTCATATCAAGAGAGTCTTGCATAGAGTGCATATTAGTAAATAAAAAAATCGCCTGCAAAGTCCCGTATACTTAAAAAAACATGGAATTTTTGGAATTTTTGGAATTTTTTATATATTATTATTATTATTATTATTATTTAATTAATAAATACAAGGACTTAGCGATTTTCACCAACAAAAAATCAAGCACTTACCTCAACCCCAAACTTGGAATTTTTCTTAGAATTTTCCATCAAACTTGGAATTTTTTACCCACCACCTCAAACTAACTAAATAAACTAAAGGGGTATTGTTATATGTAAAGTTATGTTATACTTATAACAGATGGGAGAAGTAAATTAACTCACCATCTACTTAGCGTCGTATTTTTATTTAATCTTCCACGTCCACGTGGAAAACCTTAGGAGAATGTCATGGATAACAACCAAACTGCATTGAACGCTGTATTAACTTATAGACTCAAGAACACACAGGCTATCATCGAGGAGATTTTTACCCCAATGCAACGTGCTGAACTGCAACAACGTATTGACTCACTTCGTGCTATCCAAGTTGAAGACGAATACATACAACAGAATGTAGTTGACTACATGGTAACGACCTTTCGCTAATTAGTTTTTCACTACATGGTGGAACGTAAAACTTCCACCTATTCCATTTCTATTTATCTATTTTTATTTAGGAGAAGTTATGAGTGCAATCAAAAGACAATACATGAACTGGTGCGAGCAACACAATATAGAACCTGAAGATGACCTTGCATGGCTTCACAAAGCAGTCGAGCAACCACAATGGGTCAACGACTTTAACAACTGGCTAGACCAAATCACTTATAAGCATCCACTATCAGATGGAGAACTAAATGACATGAACAACACGAACATGGAGAACGACAATGATTGATGAATCTTTTACACCACAGTGCAAGTTATGTGGTTCTATCTATGATAAGCGTCGCTTTGATATAGGATTCTTATTCTGCATGCCATGTGGTAACGACGTAGCCAAGCAAGTCAAACGCACAGTAGTGCCAATGCACAAATCAAACTACATGATGGTCACAAACCGAGATGACTTAATCGGTATTAACAACAAGGGAGGACTTGTCAAATGATAACCAATGAACAGAAGAAAGGGGAGTGAAATGGGATATAGGTCAGCAGTAGCATACACGATCAGGTTTATACCTGATGAAAACGAGAAGCCTTTAGGCAAGGTGCGTGATTCATTTTATACATTCTTAGCCGAAGCGAAAGCCAAGACAGAAACACAGTTATGTTTCGACGAAGACCAAGCCATGAATGTCAAAGAGGAAAATGGCGAGGGGTTTTATGTTAATGAGCAAGAGATGAAGATTGACTTCCTTGCGTGGCACGTCAAGTGGTATGACGGCTATCCTGATGTCGATTGTCATGAAGCGTTACTCTCATTAGCGCAAGAGTGGTGCGAAGATGAAGCGACAGGTAACCCATATATCGGTGGTGCTTATGTAAGGATTGGCGAGGAAGTAGATGACAACGACGAGCGATGGTTTGGAACTGCCGAGAGCGACTGGTTATCTATCAGTAGAACTATATGTAGAGATGGGAAAGAGATATGAGAATAACAGTTGAAAGACGTAGCGTGTATGGCAACGAGATGATATACCCCAAGTGCGAGACTGCGAAACTATTGGCGAAACTAGCCAACCATGTGACGCTAACCAAGCATGATATATCAGTTATTAAACAATTAGGCTATGAAGTTGTATGCCTAGCAAACGAAATAACTTTATAGAATAAAAGACTTGTATAATATGTAAAGTTATAGTATACTTATAACAGTTGGGAAAGGAATATTTATGTTAGAAGATATCGTAGTGAAGTTAGTAATCGTAGGTGCTTTAATCTATTTAGCCTTCCACGTTATAGTGGATTTTCATTTAATCAATTAAGGAGAAGTTATGGACAGTATTAGAACCAACCTAGAAATGCCTGAGCATTTAATCTCACTAGCGACAAGCGCAGTATTAGTAAGCGTCGATGTCAGCGTGTGGTCAGCAACGAAACAAGATAGGGGTATCAGTGATGAGGTTACTACATCAAAGAATGCAGACAAGTCGGCAGGTCGCTACGTTAAGAATCTATTGGCGAACCACCCGTCGCACAAAGCCATTGTGAATTATAGGCAGACTATATATAACTGGCTTCAGCGTCGCACTTATAAGTGGAATCAGTCACAAGAATTACTACCATGCGTTGACCTACCCAAGTTTAAGCAAGAGTGGCATGAACATGAAACTGCGTTCCACGTCCTCGTGGATACGTTTAAGAACCAGTATGATTCTATCGTATCGGATATGGCTTTCAAACAAGGTGATATGTTTAACAGAAATGATTATCCACCCAAAGAACAGATTACATCAAAGTTTAGTCTTAACTTGTATGTGAGCGAAGTGCCTGTTAATGACTTTAGATGCAATATTGCAAGGGATATCGCAGATGATCTTTTTAGTTCATTGTCCAAGCAATCCAAGTCAATTATAGAGAACATAGCGAACGAACAAGTCGAAAGGCTAATAGATGTGATGCAGAGTATCTCGCATTGTTGTGGTGTGGACGAGTTAGTTCCGAAAGATGGTGGTGAAATAAAAACCAAGCGTCGCAAGATATACGATACGACGATACAGAAAGCGTTAGAGATGTGTGAGAGTTACAAAGTATTTAATCTTAAGCATGATAACGAGCTAGAACTGGCACGTGCATCGCTAGAGAAAGTCTTACATGGTGTTACGGCAGAGGATATCCGAGATAGTGACGCTGTGCGTTCCAATGTCAAAGAGGGGGTTGATGGCATTTTGTCGAAGTTCGGTGCATTTAGTTGTGTATAGGAGGTTTCATGGATGAAGCATTAATGCAGTTTTATGAATGGAAAGAATGGGCAGTGCCATTCACACCCGAAGGGGAAAAGTTGTATGAAGCACAGAAGACAAGCTGGTTGGCTTGTTGGGAATTTTTAACTAATCAAAAGGAGAAGTAAATGAGTAAAATGAATTTTGTTCCAACAGTATCTATCAACGAGTTGCGTAAACTCATTCCTGTAATAGCATCAGAATTGACAGTAGTCATAACTAGCGAACCTGGTTGTGGCAAGACAAGTCTATTAAAAATGATGGAAGAAGATCTTGGAGATGCTTACCAATATATCTACGTTGACTGTCCTGTAAAAGATATGTCAGACATAGGTATGACAATACCGAACCACACTACCAAGACCCTTGAGTATTATGTGTCTAGTCTATTCTGTTTAGATGACCCAAGACCTAAGGTTATTTGTCTAGACGAGTTCATGAAGTCACCCAAGTTATTGCAAGTTATCTTTACTCGCATGATGTTAGATAAAATGGTAGGCGATGTTCCACTACCACGTGGAAGCCTAATCTTTGCAACGAGTAACAATGCTTCCGATGGTGTAGGCGACTCAATGCTTGCTCATGCTGGCAATCGTGTATGTAAGGTAGAGATGGCAAAGCCTGATACTAATACTTGGCTTCAATGGGCATCAGATAATAATATCTCTCGTGTTGTCAGAGCGTTCGTTGCGTTGTTCCCAAGAGTTCTCGCATCATATAGAGATGGCAACCAAGACGATAACCCATACATCTTCAAACCTAACATGAACACCTTGTCATTCTGTTCGCCTCGTTCCTTAGCGAAGTGCGACGTGATTGTAAAGAATAGAGATGTCTTAGGTGAGAATGCAACAATGGTCGCACTTGCAGGCACTATCGGTCAGAGTGCATCGGCAGATATGTCAGCGTTTCTATCGCTAGAGAAAACCTTAATAGATGTAAAAGATATTCTCAAAGCACCAGAGTTAGTAAAGATACCTGACGAGATATCAGCGCAGTTAATGATTATGTTTCAGGCAGTAGATGTATTAGAGACGCAAGACGAGTTGACGAAGTTCATGTCATTCGTTAATAAGATTCCTAGTTCAGAAGTCCAAGCCGTATTCTTTACTATGATGATGCGTAATGCAAAGGCAATTAAGTTGGCTCGCAATAATGCACAGATTGCAGAGTGGGCTAAGAACAACCATGAATTATTTTAAGGAGAAGTAAATGTTAAAGACATTAAATATAACAGACGAAGAGTTTACTAGATTAACAGACCAAGCAACAATAGATATGTATGAAGAATACTTATCGGAATCAGAAGATAAAGTCACTAGCGATCTTCGTGAAGACACATTCATCAATGGGTTTCGATTAGGTATGAAATTCGTAGCCTTATTAATTAAGAAACAGATAGAAGGAGAAAGTAAATGATTACGATAACACCAAGCGAGTTTATTTTAATAATATGGGGGATAGTTATGACTGTCTTATGGCAAAGAGCATTATACAAGTCAGAGGAGTTCAAACAGTTTACAGTTCGCAAGTTGCAAGAGATTGTGAAAGGCGAAGCGAAGATTGTAGACAATGGCGAATCAATCCAAATAATTAGGATAAAGGACTAATCATGGAAATGAAAAACAAACAGGAAACAAGACTGAAGAAAGCACATATCGCATTGATGAAACACCCTGAGACTGCGTTGTATTCAGGTGTGATGCTTATGGGTAAGAGCGAGATAGCGGACGAAGTATTTACTGCATATACAGATGGTGTGAACAAGAGATATTCTAAGCCATTCGTTGAGAAAATACTTATCGAAGCGAAGTTGCGTGGCTTAGTCTTGCATGAGAATCTTCACGTTGCATTGAAACAGATTCCAAGAGGTAAGGATATGTTCAAGGAAGATAGACAGATTGCAAACATGGCAGCCGACTTTGTGGTCAACGACATAATAAAGAATATTACAGGAACAGTTGCGAATGGTCACGAGCCTATCGTAGAGTTACCTGATGGTGCGTTGTATGACTCATTCTTTCATAATTGGTCGATGCGTGAAGTATATAACCACATACGCAAAGAGAATCCTCAGCGACAGAAACCTAGTGATAGCTCATGTGATGAGCCTACCAAAGGCGATGGAGATGAAGATAGTAGTCCACGTGGTAGTGGAACGATATATGCGAATGGCAAGCCTTATGATATTGGGCATCAATTCGATGAACATGACTGGGAATCGTATGTCGAAGGACTCAGCGACGAGGAACGCAAGGAGTTGGGAGATAAGATTGACCGAGCCTTGCGTGAGGGTGGTATGCTTGCAGGTCGTATGGGTGGCAAGATGCCTAGACAGATTAGTGACTTGCTTGAACCGAGAGTAGATTGGCGAGAAGTCTTGCGTGAGTTTGTCGCTTCCACGATGAAAGGGAACGATGAATACACATGGCGCAAGATGAGTAAGCGTCACATGGCTAATGACATTTATCTACCAAGCATGGAGAACGAGACGATCGGTGAGGTTGTCGTTGCGATAGATACTTCAGGTTCAATCGGTGAGCGTGAGTTGACAGAGTTTGCAACGGAACTGGCATCAATCGTCGATCTTGTGTCGCCTGAAGCAGTTAGAGTTATATGGTGGGATTACGATGTTCATGGTGAGCAATACTTCAAGCCTGAACATTACAGAGATATTGCATCATTACTAAAACCCTTAGGTGGTGGTGGCACTAGAGTCTCATCAGTCAACCATTACATCAATGAGAAGAAGATTAACGCAGAGTGTGTCATCGTGTTTACCGATGGTTATGTAGAAAGTGACATCGAGTGGACAATCTCTTCCCCTACCCTGTGGATGGTAACTCAGAACAAAGCACTTGAAGTCCCATCAGGTAAGAAAGTCGTAGTTAACAATGATTGAAGTATTCACCAATTACGTAAGAGCAAACGCTCGAGTTAATTATGTTAATGGAGAGATAGCGTATTCACGTGATTGGCAAACCCAATTTATAAGGATATGTATGCCTGATGGAAAAGAACAATGGTATAGCACCAATGCGAATGACCCTAGATTTGCAAACGATATAACAGAGTTGTTAAAAGAAACGCATGGGGATAGAGCATATTTCTATGCGTTGGAAAGAGTAGTTAGTGAGAGTAGTAGTAAGGAAGAAGTAAAACTATGGAAAGCAGTATTAACTTTATTAGACAAGGAGAAGTAAATGGATAGCACATTGAATTGGAATAGACTTACAAACATAACTAAAACTGTGAAACCCTTTCGTGGAACAACCAATAGGTTTCCTATCGCTAATAGATCTCATAATACAAAGTGTTTTTATGTAGAAGAGTTAGATGGCGAAACTGTATACCGAGTGACGTATGGCTATCATTACAAAGAAATCTTCCATACTAAAGAAGAATGGGAGAAAGACCCAAATAAAATCTCTTGTAGAGACTGGGAAGAAGATGAGAGCAAGAAGTATGTTACCTACACTACTATACCTAGAGACTTAGGCATCGTGCGTTCTGACAACACGTTTCAGTTTACTGCCAAATACTACGGACAAGGTGACAATACTATGCTTAGTGGTTGGGGGCAAGGTTGGTTCTTTAGTAGTTCACGTCATGGTGGAATGGTATATATGAACGCATACAGAGGTGATGATAGAAGTATCTTTCATCCGATATTCGAAGGTATGCGAATCAACATGAATACTATGATGCCCCATGAATCTTCTAACTATCAAGTGTTAGGTAGACGTGTATCACGTATTGATGCCAAGAAGTTTTTAACTAGATACGAAACATTCTACAAAGTAAATGAGGTTATGTTCAAAACGATTGATTGGAAGACATTGATGGATACGGCAGTCGACGTAGTAAGTTCATTGGTAGATGAAAGTGAGTTACAAAACTATTACATCAGTAGCACATCAAACGAGAAAATAATAACGTGGGCAGACGATAACATTGACGTAGCACCACTTGACTCAGCCCTAGCATTTGCAGTTGGGCATGACATAGGTAATATGTATCGACGAATGAGAGCGCACGCTATTGACTCAAACAGTAATCAATTCCGTTGGATGGATTCAGAGCCAATGAATCTCTACGCAAATCTCAAGCGTAAGTTGAATCATGAACTATACAAGCGTCACCATGGAGTAATGAAAGACGTTACGTTCCCGATGGGCAAACCATATCCAGCAAGTAACTGGGGGATACGAGTTATGGTTGATGGTAAAGAAGTAAAACAATACTAAGGAGAATCATGGTTGAAATAGAAAAAGTAGAGATGCCCTACAAGGAATACGTTATTTCGGACAAGGTAGACGAGAGCCTAGCATATCTTTCTAACTATACTGCTCGACGTGTTAGGTATAAGTTTCCTAATGGATACGGCGCTAGTGTTGTTATGGGTAATTTGTTTTATTCCGATGAGGGGACAGGTTTATATGAATTATGTCCCATGAAAGATAATGCGTTGTGGTATGACGCAGTAGACCCTAGCAACAATGATGTGTATGGGTATCTCAATGATGAAGAGTTATATATTTTATTAACGAAAATTTTAACGAAGGAGAAGTGAAATGAAATACGCAATAGAAGGAATTACAAAGCAAGCAACAATAGACTATATCGAGAGTTCACCAGTAAAGAAACTCATATATGAATTGAATTACAAGTATGGCTTAAAAGCGTTGACTGTAATAGCAGTCGAAAAACGAGGGGAAAATGTCCGTCACGAGGTTGTGTTAACCGACCCTATGGGTGGGTTTGCCGTAGGTAGAGTATGGACAACAGTAGACAATAAAGACATCGTGTATCACTATCGTTCGCCTTACGCTTCAAAGGATAGAGGTAGGACTAGTGAGGATAGAGAAACTTATTATGGTAAGAAATTATCATCTTTGATGAGTGTGCTAAAAACTAACGAAGTAATACCTACTAAAGATAGTCCACAACTATTAACTATTCATAATCGTATTTTCGCCAATGCTAATTACTCTTTACAAGAAACACACGGTAAACACAGAAAAGATGTAGAGTTAACTTTAGATGAACAACATTCTTTATTGAGATACGCACTAGGTGAAACTACTACTCTATTTGATGAAAATAAATGTAAAAAAATACTTGACAAATATAATACGTTAGATAAAATAAAACAAGAATCAGACGAAGATGTAGATAGGTTCTTCAACAAAGGTTTCTATGCAGTTGGTGTAGATATGTTTAATCATTTAATAGTGGGGAAAGTTGTGAAAAATAAATCTAGTTACGAAATAGTAGAATCATTCGAGAGGGTGATGGACTTCAGTAAGCATGAACATCTACAAGCAATCATGACTATGCAAAAAGTTTATCATGAGCAACAAGGTAAATACACTAAGTTCTACGGAAATTACATTCCACTATACAGTGGATACCTAAAAGACCTAGACATCATTCAGATGAATAATCGTGAGCCACACATTCATGACTTAGCTTGGACTCTTATCCCATGCACAGCACTTTCCGTATGAAGATAGAAATGCTTAGCCCAATAGCACATCAATATACACATGGGCTATATCGTGTGCCGTTACATAAAGACGGAAATCATTACACACTATTTGTAGCCGATGGGTATAAGAGAGACTTTGACGAGAACACTTTACCTGATGAGATCAAAACTAAGATAGCCATGATACTTGCGAGAGATAAACAAATCGCACATGACCATGAGTTAACACACTTAGGATTGATGGCATCTGTAAAAGATGATGCGTTAATAGACGTGGGGTGGCAAAGGAGTGAAAGTTGGTTCATCATCGTGTTACCCATAGCATCGTTAATGAAACTAAGAGGAGAGAATAATGGCGCAGACACCTGAAGCAAAAGTTAAAAAGAAAGTAAAACAGTATCTTACCACTAGAGGTATTTATTTTACTATGCCGTTCACTGCTGGTTTTGGGGCGAACGGAGTGCCTGACATACTTGTGTGTTATCAAGGAAAGTTTATAGCGATAGAGTGCAAGGCTAATGGCAACAAGCCAACAGCATTACAAGGAGAACACATGAAGAGAATTCAACGTGGGGGTGGAACGGCAGTTGTCGTTGATGAAAGGAATGTCGACACAATGCTAGAGGGATTATTTGATGATACAGATGATGGGAGATGCTAGATAACTGGCTTCAATATGACCGACCAAGATAAAGAATATTTAAGAGATTTGTTTGCGTGCTTCGCCATGAATGCGATAGTAAGTCGAGGTATAAGAGAAGAGATAGTAGATAGTGTTGCAGAAAACTCTTATATGATGGCAGACGCTATGATGGAAGCCCGCAACAAAAAAGAACCCAAGATGGGTATAACCGCAGTAAACCAACCTAAGAGGAGAAGTAGAAATGAAAGTAAGTAAAATCCAAGCAGTAAAAAACTTGATGGACAAAAACCCTAGCATGACCGCATCTGAGATATCCAAGAAGTTAGGAATTAAGATTGGCTATGTCTACACAATGATGTCTAAGATAAGAAAACCAAAATTTGATATTAAAAAGATAGAAGCCGTTTTACAGGAAGAAGCATCACCCCCAGTAAGCGTCGAACAGGTAAAAGATTTTGTATATAGCATTTCACTAGGACGTGGAACAGTAGATAACGTCAATCATCCATCCCATTACAAGACAGGTGGCATTGAAACAATCGACTTCATTGAAGCGAAGCAGTTGGGATACCATCTCGGTAACGTCGTCAAATATATTACTAGAGCAGACCACAAGGGTAACAAGTTGGAAGACTTGATGAAAGCCCAATGGTATTTGAGCCGTGCGATAGAGAACGAGGAGAAGAATAATGGATGAAGGATTTGTAATATTACTACTGGCAGGTATCCTTGTTGTAACTAGTGGTATTGGTGGATGTATGTATGGGATGCCTAAATACAATGTCTATCATCAACAGATGGAAGGCGAAGCCGAATTAGCGAAAGCAAACTTTAGCAAACAAACTGCTATACAAGAAGCCCACGCTAAGATGGAATCCGCTAAGTTGCTTGCAGACGCAGAAGTGATCAGGGCTGAAGGAGTTGCAAAAGCTAATAAGATCATTGGCGATAGCTTGAACAACAACGAAGCGTATTTGCGATATCTGTATATCAATAATCTTGAACACACGCAGAATCAGATTATCTATGTGCCGACTGAAGCGAATCTACCTATTTTAGAAGCAAAGCGTAAGTAATTTTTTGGGGGGTAAGGTTCATGCCTTGCTCCCCTTTTTTGTAACTATACACCACGTTATTTAAGGAAACTAATTTATGTCAACAAGCTCTTTCCCAAGTCCACCACCATTGAGTATATCTTTACCAAATTTAAATATACCATTACCACAAGCACCACCCGAGTATTTACCAAATGAAATAGCTGAATATTTAAAGAGTATGGGTTGGGAGATGAACATGAACGGTTCACAATACTTTTTTAGATCGTTGAATGGTCGCCCAGCAGGTTATTACAGTTGGAGTGAAGCAGTAACGTATTGCCTAATTAAACCATTTTTAAAGGAGGAGTAAGATGAGTGAAGAAAAACAAATTGATATTAGCAACGGAGTGAACATCGTGTTGGCAAGAATGGACACGCACCCTGAGGAGTTTTGGGGCGAGTGCGAGAAGTGGCGCTTCATCTATAAAGAATATTTTAGAGATGCCATGACAGAAGTGCAGAAGGGACAGATCTTCGAGAAAATCAAACAGATTCGCATGGAAGAATTTAACCACATGGTATTTGCTACGCTGACCGAAGAGGAAGAAAAAGAAGAGGAAGAGGACGGTTGGACACCATCCACAGGAATATTTGGAAGTGCGCCAATGAAACGTGAAGGCAGTTCGGTTAACTACCATACTAAGTGGAAGGCAAAGAAATGAACGGTGGAGTAGAAATATTATTAGCGAGGATGGATACGCACCCTGAGGAGTTCTTTCAAGACAGTAGGTGGCGCAATCTTATTATGGACTTTGTTAGGGACTTACCTAAAGAGGATGTTCAAGCATTAGAAAATAAACTGAAAGAGTGTCGTCAGAAAGAATTTACAGGGATAGTCTTAGAGCGCTTGGTCAATGAAGAGAAGGAAGATAAAAGACTTATGAGAAATTATAGTAATCCGATGATGTTTCATGGCTTTACGCAATTAGATGCTGATGAAGAGGATATGAAGGAAGACGGACTGAGCGATGCACAGATTGCAGTAATTAAAAAGATGAAAGGTGAGAAATGACAGCAAATGAATTAATAGATAAGTTAGAAAGTGTAAGTATTAGATTGCTGGGTAAAGAAACTGAGCAAGCAGGTAGAGCTATTATTCTTTACAGAGAATCAGCGATTATGCTACTCCAACAAGCCCAAAAAATAGAAGCGTTGAAAAAAGAACTAGCACTACAAAGACTATCTGATTTTAGTCAAGAGATTGAGGATAGGGAATCTGCTATATACGCAACTGGCTATTGGAAAGGCATTGAGTATAAAAAAATGCGTGAATTAAGTGATGCAACAATACGAGAACTGTCAGTTGCTTTTATGTTGGTATTACGCAGAACTCCTGAAGATGAACTTTTTGAAAATGTATATGAATATTCAAAATTACTATTAAAGAAAGCGAGTAGTGAGAAATGACACCTAGAGAAGAACTTGTTTACAAATTACGCAGTGAAGGAATGATATACAGATTAATAGGTGAACAGCTTGGGGTTACAGGTGTAAGAGCGAATCAAATTTACAAAAAATGCCTAAGAAAAAATGCTAAGAAAGGCGAGTGAGAAATGAGTACGTTTTTTGAGTGGTACATTGAAATTTTATGGTTAAGTATGTTTTTAGTTGGTTTTGCTATTGGTGTTGCTTTAAAGATAGGGAAAAAGAAATGAACGCAGGAATTGAAATAATACTAGAGCGTATGAAGACACACCCTGATGAGTTTGTGATAGGATCACCGATCACTTATGATAGTAAATGGGGAAGTTTTCTTAGAGAGATAATGGACGCTGAATACTTTGATGAAACAGAAAAAGATGCAGTCCGTATCGCTGTTCGTGAAGCAAACCGAGAGGGTTTTACTGGTCGTGTGATGCAACATTTAGCAGGAGAGGGCGAAGCGAGTGACATGGGAAAGTTCCAATCCCACACGTTTACCACGCAACCAATAAACCCCTATTATGGTCAGGGGCTGATCAGTCAGTTACAAGCTGGGCAAATAGGCTTAGCCTCGGCACAACAACAGTCGGCGCAACAATCTTCCCTAAGTAAGACGAAGGCAAAACTTAAATGAATCTAATAACATTAGATTTTGAGACGATGTATAGTCAAGACTACTCGCTAACGAAACTCACTACTGAGGAATACATTAGAGACAAACGCTTCGAGGTGATAGGTGTCGGAGTTAAACTAAACGATGGTGTTACTGAGTGGTTTAGTGGTTCGCATCTTGAGGTCGCTAAATACCTTTCCACCCTGCCGTGGAACGATAGTGCCTTACTCTGTCATAACACAATGTTTGATGGTGCGATTCTTAAGTGGCGCTTTCAATTAAGTCCTAAGTTATATCTTGATACTTTGTGTATGGGTAGGGCTATACATGGCGTAGATGTAGGCGGATCATTAGCCTACCTTGCTGAAAAATATAATTTAGGGAAGAAGGGACATGAGGTAGTTGAGGCTAAAGGTAAAAATATAACTGGTTTCACAAATAGCGAACTTGCCCAATACGGCGAGTATTGTAAAAATGATGTGGAGTTAACTTTCAAACTTTTCCAAGTATTGTCTAGTGCGTTTCCTGCCGATGAGATAAACCTGATCGACATGACTTTACGTATGTTTATTCAACCTGTATTACGAGTTGATTATGATTTATTGCAAGAACGATTGGAAGAACTGAAGCATGAGAAGTTACAGTTATTAGGGACGCTCAAAGAGAAACTAAGTTGTGAAAACGAAGAAGCTGTGCGTAAACGCTTGGCAAGTAATAAGCAGTTTGCAGGTTTGCTCAAAGAGTTTAATATCCCAGTGCCATTAAAAATAAGTCCTACTACTGGTAAAGAAACATTTGCATTAGCCAAGAACGATACAGGCTTTATTGAGTTAGTAGAACATGAAGACCCGTTCGTACAACAACTCGCTGCGGTGCGTTTGGGAACGAAATCAACAATTGAGGAGAGTAGAATTGAACGGTTTATCGACGTTGGGGCTAGGAACAAGGGTATGCTACCAATCCCCCTTAAATATTATGGCGCACATACAGGTAGGTGGGCGGGTTCGGACAAGGTCAACTTCCAAAACTTACCGAGTAGAGACAAGAAGAAAAAGGCTCTTAAAAATGCCGTTATCGCTCCTGACGGGTATGTCGTTATCAACTGTGATTCGTCGCAAATTGAAGCTAGAGTCCTTGCGTGGTTATCAGGTCAGGAAGGGCTGGTCAATTCGTTTGCCAATGGGAACGATGTTTACTCCGAGTTTGCGTCGAAAATATATGAAAGACCAATCAGTAAAAAAGACCCTATTGAAAGGTTTGTGGGCAAGACGTGCATACTCGGGCTGGGATATGGGACTGGTGCGTTAAAGTTACAACACACATTAAAGACACAACCCCCTGGAGCTGACCTTACGGAAGATGTGTGTGATGATATTGTTAAGCTATACAGATCTGAGAATGATCAGATTGTGAAGCTGTGGAAGGAAGGCGACAAAGCATTAAAGGCTATGAATAATTGGACTAAAGATAAAAAGCCTTTCTACTATGGCAAGCATAGATGTGTTGAAGTGCATAGCGATGGTATACGCTTGCCGAACGGACTCTATATCCGTTACCCTGAACTCCAGCTTAACACTGATGAACTTATTAGCGGATACCAATATAAGTCACGCAAAGGGCCCGTTAGTTTGTGGGGCGGATCAGTTGTGGAAAACGTAGTGCAAGCACTTGCAAGAATTATTGTAGGTGAACAGATGTTAAAACTAACTGAGCGTTATCGCCCAGTGCTTACTGTACACGACGCAGCGGTGTGTGTCGTGCCTGAAGATGATGTAGATGAGGCTTGTGCATGGATCGTCGAGGTCATGTCAACAGCACCAGACTGGGCTAAAGGACTACCCGTCGCTTGTGAGGCTCAATATGGATATAACTATGGGGAAATGAAAGAATGGAAACCGAAGAAAGAATAAAAGCACTTGAAGAACAAGTTAAAGATTTAGAACGAGGATTAAAGCATCTCTTGATAGCACATAGAGGGTTTACAGATTCTATTGTTACCGCCGAAGAACGTAACGAGATTGAGTATTCTAAACTTAGAGTTGAACGCCAAGCCATGAGTTTAGTAAATCAAAGAATGATCGAACGTAAATATTCAGAGTATGCTGGTGAAATAGAAAGAATAAAAGATCACATGCGAATTATGGAGCAAGACAACCCATTCCTAAAAGGAAATTATGGAAATTAAAATACCCGTATTCACAGCTATCCGTTACATGGTCTACGAACTTGATAGTCCGCTAAGAGGATTTGCAACCAAGAAAGAGGCTGATGAGTTTGCTTCTAAAGATTCTGATTTAAGAGTTAAATTTATACCCCAAAAGTATAAAACTTATGAAGTAGAGGAAGCACCGTTTTGAAAACTAAACGAATCGGATGGATGTCTTCAGGCGCACTATATACCAAGAGCGTAAAATTTTTTTGGTTTAGTAGACGCAAGCGTGACGGATATGACATACCGATATATACTGATGAAAAACTTTTTAAGAAAGGTAAGAAAATGGCTAAGAAGAAACTGGAAGTAGCAGTGCCAGCTATCAAAGAGAAGTCTGGTAAAGTTGTCAAAGCGCCGAGCAAGGCATGGTCGCATGATGAGTTGATTGCTAAAGAGGGCAAAAAAGCTAAAGGCGCTAAACACGAGTTTGCATTAACTGATGGAGAAGTAGTTAATCGCAAGAAGGCTGCGAAGGTAGCAGAGAAAGCAGGTGAAGTTCCCAAGTCAGTAGGTAAGAAACTTCATAGCCATGACTTACGCAAGGCGGCCCGCATTAAAAAGATCAAAGAGAGTAGCATAAAATGAGTAAAGAACGCATGTCTTTAGAAGAAATACTTGGTCGGCAAAACAACATGACACAGCATGAGGTTGCTGAAGCACTAGGAATATCTAGATCGCAAGTCGATACTTTAGAGAAACTTGCGTTGCGAAAATTAAGGCATTATTTAAAGCAAAAAAACTATACCAAAGAAGACTTTTTAGTGTAATATGTATAGATGAACTTTACATGGTCATTCTCCTCTCTTAAAGACTATATTAACTGTCCTAAGCAGTATCAGGAAGTTAAGGTTCTTAAACGCTACGTCAAATATCCGACGGAGCAGATGCGTTATGGTACGGAAGTGCATAAGGCTTGCGAGGACTACGTTGCTAGAGATATACCGCTTGCGAAGAACTATCAGAGGTTTCAGAGTACACTCGATTCACTACGGGCTATTCCGGGTGTAAAGTATCCTGAGCATCAGATGGCACTCTCATCAGCGAAAGAACCATGTGCGTATGGTAAAGGTTATTGGGTACGAGGGATTGTAGACTTGCTAATCGTGGATGGTAATGAGGCTTTTATCATTGACTATAAAACAGGCAGTGCAAAATACCCTGACGTAAAACAATTAACTTTGATGGCTTTAATGACGTTCGCTCACTTCCCTGAAGTTAACAATATAAAGGCTGGTCTATTGTTTGTCATGCACGATGCTTTCGTTACTGAAGTTTATAGACGTGAGAACATAGATAAGATGTGGGAAACTTTTGAATCCCACCTTGAAAGATTACAGCTTTCATACGAAAATGATGTTTGGCAAGCTAATCCAACACCTCTTTGCCCGTGGTGTCCAGTTAAGACTTGCGAATTCCATAAGGAGAGATGATGCCATACGTTAACAAACCTAGACCATACGCAAAAGAATATCAACAAGAGAAATCACGTGGTGAACATGAACGACGCATGGAGCGTCAACGTGCTAGACGTGCGATTGATAAAAAGTTTGCAGACAAGAACAAGAACGGCAAAGCCGATATCCGTGAGGGCAAAGACGTAGCACACGTCAAAGCGCTCGATAAAGGTGGATCAAATAAAGCTGGTGTGTTTATTGAGAGCGCACATGGCAATCGTTCTTTTAAGAGAGATTCAAAAGGTAATCTGATTTCCGAGAAGTCTAAGAAAGAAAAAGGCGGAGAGAAGAAATTAAGTAAGGTAGTAAAAGTTAAATAGTTTGTTACGTCGGACGTCGTAAGGCATGAGTGGACTAAAACCATGTCAGTTGAGCGGTGAACTGAAGACTAGTGTAACCCCATTAGCACTTCTCCTTGCACGACAGGCTCAACCGATTAACTCCCGTAAGGAGTTGTTAAATTTAGTTAAGGGACAGTCGTGGAAATAGTACAAAATCAAGCGGTAAAAGTTGTTATACAGTCAGATAATGTTGGGTTAATAACTAATCATATAGAAAAAAGCGAAATACTGACAGACAACGGGAATCATGCTGAAGTGTTAGTGTATTGGGGTATTGAAGAAATGCAACACCTAACAAAAGTCCTTCAGGAAAAAGTTCCATCACCGATAGAAAAGGATTACATCTGGCCCGGAATGTATACACCATTCCATCATCAAAAAGTTACAGCATCATTCCTCTCCTTACATCAACGCGCTTTCTGTTTCAATGAAGCTGGTACAGGTAAAACATCTTCAGTCATTTGGGCTATCGACTATCTAATGTCTCAAGGTTTAGTTAAGCGTGTGCTGGTTATCTGTCCTTTATCAATTATGTATTCAGCATGGCAGGCAGACATTTTTAAAACTGCTATGCACCGCACCGTTGCAGTCGCTTATGGAGATGCAAGCAAACGCAAGAAAGTTATCAATGGGGCTTATGAGTTTGTAATCATTAACTATGATGGTGTAAATATTGTCCGTGAAGATGTTGCTAAAGCAGGCTTTGACCTGATCGTAGTTGATGAAGCTAATGCCTACAAGACTGTTACCACAAAGCGCTGGAAGACGTTGGCAAAGCTAATCACCCCTAGTACACGCTTATGGATGTTAACAGGTACGCCTGCATCTCAGTCACCAGTAGATGCCTTCGGTCTAGCAAAGCTCGTCTCGCCCGCTAATGTGCCGAAGTATCTTACGGCATGGAGAGATAAAGTAATGTACCAAGTTACTAAATTTAAATACGTACCTAGACCTACTGCACGGCATGATGTCTACAATGCTTTGCAACCAGCAATAAGATTTGAGAAAGCGCAGTGTCTCGATTTACCACCAGTCATGTATCAGACACGTGAAGTACCACTTAGCGTTCAAGTAACTAAATACTATAACAATATAAAAAACCAAATGCTTATAGAAGCCGCAGGAGAAAAAGTTAGCGCTGTCAATGCGGCGGCGAAGCTAACAAAGCTATTACAGATTTCGGGAGGGGCTGTCTATACGGACACCCATGATATTGTGGAGTTTGATGTATCACCACGATTAAATGCCCTAACGGAGGTGCTTGATGAGACAGAACATAAAGTTATTATATTTGTTCCGTATGGTCACACCATTGATTTAGTTTCTAAACATTTACAAGGAGAAGGAGTTACAAATGAAATTATTAGAGGAAGCGTAAGCGCAAGAGAACGATCTGAAATCATTAACCGTTTTCAGACAACAGATTTTCCACGGGTTTTAATCATTCAACCACAATCAGCATCACATGGTGTTACTTTAACCGCTGCCAATACTGTAGTCTTTTGGTCGCCGGTCATGAGTGTGGAAACATATTTACAATGTATTGCTCGTATTGATCGTGTAGGTCAAGTGAATAACATGACTGTAGTTCATTTACAAGGCTCAGAGGTCGAACGAAAGATGTATGCGATGCTACAAGGCAAGGTAGATAACCATGAGAAGTTGGTTGATTTATACAAGGAAGAGTTAGGAATAAAATGAGCGATATAAATTTAGATGAATTAGTAAAAATTTACTTGACAATAAGAAGTGAACGTGAAAAACTAGAGCTTCAAGACAGAGAACTGAAAAACGATTTAGATATGATAGCTCAACAAATGTTAATCAAGTGCAACGAGGCTAATGCCACAAGCATTAAAACCAACGAAGGCACTGTAGTTAAGAAGTTAAGCGAAAGATTTACTTTGTCTGATAGAAGTAGTTTTGATGCATTTGTCCGTGAGCATGATGCCATTGAGTTGTATGAGGCACGTATTCATCAGGGCAATTTTAAAGAATTTATTTCTGAAAGAGGGGACGAAGGTTTACCTCCAGGAGTGAATGTTATGAGAGAGTTTACAATCGTAGTTCGTAAACCAAGCTCAGATTAGTTTAATTAAGTTAAAAGGAGTTTTAAATGAGTAATGAATTATTAGATTTAAGCGCATTGGGAGCATTGACAGTTGCAGGAGAACTTGATGAAGATACATTAGCCGTTGCTGGTGGTAAGCGTGATGGTAACAAACGTATCTCTATTAAAGGTGGAGTCTTCCGCAAGTATGCAGGTGGTAAAGAGATCGGTGCTATTGAAGACCGACACATGAATGTTATCTTTGTAAAGATGGCACATAAAGCTTCACGGATGTTTTACGATAAAGGTTATAAAGAAGGTGAAAAGGTTAGCCCAGCTTGCTGGTCATCTGATTCAGAAGCACCTGATGCAGATGTAAAAAACCCAATCGCAAGTAGTTGTTTAAATTGTCCTAACAGTGCTAAAGGTTCTAGCGATAATGGTACAAGCGCAAAATGCAGACTATCATGGAGAACCGCTGTTGTTCTACCGAACGATCCAGCAGGCGACGTTATGCAATTAGTTTTGCCAGCAACTTCTTCATTTGGTAAAGAAGATAATGGAAGATGGCCGTTCAGACCATACATTCAACACTTAGCGTCGCACAACGTATCAGCGGGCCGTGTTGTTACTAAGATGGCATTCGATACAAAATCTCCTACACCAAAGGTATTGTTCTCACCAGTAGGTGCTGTACCTGAAGATGATTTGGATATAATCGCTCGTCAGTCTAAGAGTGTAGAAGCTGAGAAAGCTATCAAGTTAAACGTGTATCAGATGGATGCACCTGAAGTAGCTACTTCACCCGAAGTGGATGAAACACCAGAGCCAGTCAAACGTGAGTCAAAAGCTCCTGTCGGTGAGAAGGCTTCTGATATTTCAGACACTATTAAAAAATGGTCTAAGAAATAAGGATAGAAATGCCACGGACATATAGCAAAGAATTTATTAAAGAGTTAGGAACACTGAAACCTTTTGACACGACAGGTATTCAGTTAGCAAAGGCGTGCATAAGGGCAAACATCCCAGCGCTGTACGTCGCTAATGCCTTAGAAGTTACTCGTATGACAGTTCATAGTTGGTTTCGTGGCAATCCTATTCGTGATAAGAAACGCCGATTAGTAGCCGTATTTACTGAGTTGGTTGAGGAAGATTTAGATAACGGAGTATTACCCGCTAAAAGCACTGCTCATGCAAAGAAGTATATAGAGGATATGGTCGGAAGACAAATTTAATTAGGAGAGATATATGCTTACGGAAAAACAGATTCAGTTATTAAAATCGGCAGCAAGACCAAGATACATACACGGTAAAGAAAACCCAATGTTTGGTAGGGAGAATAAATTTTTAGATGAAGTTATAGCCCAAATTAAAGAAGAGAACCCTCAGAGTTTTTTAACTCCATCTGAGTTAAGTAAGAGAGTTTTCTTTCATAAACCTAAAGATGCCCTTAACGCAAAACATCAGGTGAGTTACGCTAGTTATGTTACCCCGTATCTAGGTGACCGTATTTAAATAACGGGGTCATGCCCCACCCAATAACCCAAGCGGAGCAATCCGCTTTTTTAGACTCTGCGCATATGTTAAAACAATTTTACGAGAAAGCATTGCCATCACAAGGAGTTTATTGCACTTGCGGTATAGACCCAGCAACAGGTAAAACAACAAGCCGATTTGCAGAAACACTTGATGATTTATATACGAATATTGAAATACTAAAGAAGAAAGAAATTAATGTATATGTAACACCAGCATCATACGAAGGATGGAGTAGGAAGGCTGATAACTGTGCATTTGTTAGAACATTCTTTTTAGATATTGATACTCACGGAAAAAACTCTTATGGTTCTAAAGAAGAAACAATAGAAGCATTAAACCACTTAATAGAAGTTACAGGTTTACCTGACCCAGTTTATATCGACTCGGGTGGTGGCATTCATGCATACTGGATTATGGATAGGGACATACCCTATGAAGAATGGAAACCTCTCGCTGAGAAGTTTAAAGAAGTATGCCAAAAGCACATCAACCTAGACCGCAGTGTAACGGCTGATGGCGCAAGGCTGATGAGATGTCCTGATACATTAAACTACAGATACGATCCACCACGCATGGCTGTTGTGACAAGCGACGCTATACACGTGTATGACCTTGATGAGTTTAAAGATTTTTTAGCGACACAAGATGTAGAGGTCCAGGGCCTAGCAAACGATGTGTTGGCAAAAGTCAAGAAGGGTTTAGACGAAGATACCCTAGCCATGAAGAAGATGGATAACTTTGAATGGGACTTTGAGAAGTTAGCTGATCGCTCAGTGGCTGGCGATGGATGTAACCAAGTAAAGTATTGGTTAGAGAACTTAGAATCATTAGGTTACGAAGATTGGTTCTCCAGTATGAACATCGCATACTTCTGCAAAGACGGCGATAAATGGATACATGAACTATCTAAACCTCATCCTGAATACACATATGAAAATGTTGAAAAGAAACGTCTTGAATATGAAAAGCTAGGCAAGCCACAAACCTGCCAGCATTTAGAAAACCAGAACCCAGAACGGTGTAAAGGATGCAAACATTATGGAAAAATTAACACGCCGATCGTACTCGGCAAAACACTTAGAAAAGCAACAGAAGAAACTCCCATCGAAATTAATACGGCGCAATCAGTTCGGGAGACACCGAGTACCGAAACGATTCCAGTCTTCCCAGACTTCTTAAAACCTTTTTTCCGTGGTGAGAATGGTGGTGTATATCAAGAGTTACCGCCCACAAAAAGTAAGAAGGGTATTGAGTATCACCAACCTATAGAAATATTACCACAAGTATTATATCCAACACGTAGACTTTATAGTCCGCTTGATGGCGAATGTTTATCAATGGTTTTAGTTCTACCTAACGATGGTAAAAAAGAATTCTTATTACCACTAAAAGCTGTTACTAGTTTAGAAGAATTAAAACGCACATTATCATTTAATCAAGTAGTTCATTCACCAAAGGTGGCTACTAATATTCAAGAATACATTATTAGATGGGGTCAATATATGATTTTAATAAGCAAAGCCCAACAGATGCGTATGCAGTTTGGTTGGTCAGAAAGTCGCACTAGTGATAATTGGGATGATAGGACTTTTGTTTTTGGTAAGAATGAAGTTATATCAACTACTGAAATTATAGAGTCGCCTGTATCACCATACATAAAACAATTAGCCGAGCATTTTAAACCAGTCGGTACTTTTGAAAAGTGGAAACAAAGCGCTCTCGAACTTAAAAGACCTGGGCTTGAACTACATGCTTTGATGTGTCTATCAGGATTCGGTTCACCACTTATGGAATTCATTAATCAAGGTGGCTTTACGATCGGTTTGTATGGTGGGTCTGGTAATGGTAAAACAGGTGCTATGTATGCAGCAATTAGTACGTTCGGCAATCCTAAAGCATTGAGCCTTTTTGATACTACAGATAATGCTATGACTCAGCGTTTTGTGACTTTACGTAGTTTAGTGTTTGGGATGGATGAAGTAACTAATAAAGATCCAGCAGTTGTATCTCAACTTATTCATAAGATATCGCAGGGTACAGCTAGAATCAGGATGCAAGCTTCAAGTAATGCTGAAAGAGAACATTCACTAGGCGCATCTTTGATTGGTATTCTTACTACTAACGACTCTCTTGAAGGCAAACTTGAGAAGCATAGATCAACTCCGCATGGTGAACGTGCTAGATATGCAGAGCTTTACATAGAGCAACCAGATATTCTTAAAGGTCCTGAAGGTGATGCATTAGGAAGAAAGATATTTGATCCTTTTAGATTTAATTATGGTCATGCAGGCCCTATGTTTATCAAAGAACTATTCAAGTTTAGTACCAATCAGATTATGGATAAGCTGGAAAAATGGGGTGAGCGTTACACAAATGATACGCAGAATGATGCATCTTATCGTTACTATAAAAACTTTATAATGTGTACGTTTACTGCCGCTGAGATTGTAGTTGATTCAGGCATCCTTGATTATGATATAGAACATATTTATAAGAAGACGATTGATACATTAAATTATATGAAACAAAACGTATCTAAAATTAATGTCACAGACTATTCAGCTATACTTACGGACTTTATTTATGAAAACATGGGTAACATCTTACGTATTAGAGATGGTAAAGTTGTTGATGAACCCCGTGGTAGGTTAGTTGCAAGGGTATCAACCGATGAGCCTACACGTATATCTAAAGAAGTGTTTAAAGATTATTTGAACAAACGCAATTTATCTACTAGGGAATTTGAAAAGGTAATGAAAGAGCAGGGCATACTTATTAAGGTGGATAGAAAGCATTTGGAAACTGGGTGGAAACCAACTACCAACTCTCAGGCATCTTATGTGTACATTATTAAAAATGATTTTCTAGATGATAAACCCGAATCAAATAATTGAACCTGAATGGTTATTGCCGTTTGAAGGCATGGGGATTGGGGATAGTTTCTTTATTCCTACCCTGCGCCCAGCGGAACTAATTTATTCCATTGACTGCGGCGCAAAGCGTGCTGGTGTTAGAGTGAAGTCATATGTTGCAGAAAAGGAAGGCTACATAGGCGTACGTTGTTGGCGTACTGCTTAGCGTGGTCTTTCCATACCATAAGCTTCAAACATATTCATCATCTGATACTTAACTAAGTTTTGTTGGTATTGATTAATCTTTAACAACTCGCTTTTCATAGCTGGATCATAAGATTGATTCTCTCTGATCTTGTTTGCATCTGACCTTAACTTATTTAAATTCTGATTGATAGCTTTGTTATAGTAATTAACGACTAGTTCATCCATCGGTCTTTCAGCTCTAAATCTAGCCATCTGATATGGGTCAGTCTTAAACTCATTGATAACACGTTGTTTTTCTTTTATCTCAGTTTCCATTTTAGCGAATTGACGGCTATCAACACTAGACTTAGAACCAAAGAATGAACCAAATAACGGCACATCATTTTTAACATTAAATTCTTTTTTGCCATCGGCTAATTGAGACATGCCATATGCTAGTTCTCCAATACGTGTAACACCATCAGCATAGCTGTTAGCGAAGAAGTATAAAGAATTAGGACTTATATCAAGTTCACCTAAACTTTCATTAGCCATCCACACCGCTAAGTCTTTCCATACTTGTGGTACTTTATCTCCACCAACATAAGCATCGCCCATCTTACGATTTGAGTCATTATAAATACTTTGACCAAGACCATTCTTATTCATAACAAACTCAACTAATGGACGAACAGTGCTTGGCATCATTGAGTCAACAGCAAATGCTAGTGGGTCTTCTACAGCATTCATACGTGATACTGGAATAGGTACAAATGAATCTAAAGAGATACCTAAGAATATATTAGACAACGCACTCTTTAGTGACTGGGATCCAGAAAGTACTGAAGCAAACTGTGCGCCAGCCGCAGCGAACGCACCGAGTCCAAAGCCCCAAGGAATCTGTATAGGTGTTCTATCTTCACTTAACCAGCGTGGTAAATGGAAACGAGCAAATCTAGTCCACTGATCCATGTTGTCGTTTAGTACATCATTACGACCCATATCATCGTCGTCTGCCGCAAGTGCTGCCATAGCGTATGCTGTCATACCCATACCTATTAATACACCTACCATTTTTTGCGCGTTTCTTTTTTTAACCATGTAATTACGTTTAAAAGTTTCTTGTGCTTCTGTATTTTCAGCTAGTCCAGATACAGTACCGATTGCATCTTTTAATGCGCTATCCACACTTCTAAATGCTGGAGCAACTGCTTCTATAGCACGCACAGCGCCAGTAGCAGATGGGCGGAAGAACATATAGAACGCACCCATAGCTTTACCCCATTCACCGACCTGTTCAAAGTTTGCAAGGTTTTTAGCGAAAGCGGCAGCACGTGTTTTAGCAGCCTCTTCAGTCATATTTTGAGTCATGTAATTACTTTTCATTAACCCATATGCTGCGGCACGGCTAGACAATTCAAACATATTGTTATATATGTCCATAAACTTATCTAGTTGTTCTTTGCTTTTTACTATTCTTGACTTACCTAATTCTTTATCTAATGAATCCCAGTTAGACTTTAAGCTAATGCCTTCTAGATATGAAGTCTGTCCACCTTCTCTTATGAACTCAAGCATATTTTTAATTAGTGGATCTTTATCAGCGTACGCTTCCAACTCTTTGAATCTACCTTTTTCTATCATGTAAGAAACTTTTGCTGCTTTACTTAAACCACCTTTAGCTACTTGTGCGCTAATCTGTCCTATGAGTTTGGCGGATGCAACTGGACCAAGTTCAGCACCAATAGCCCAAGCGTTAGTTAAAGTATCACGTACATAGTTTAATGGTGCAAAGTTGTAGTTATAACGGGTATGTAATTGACCAAAGAAACTAGTAATATTATTAGCCCAATCAGTTAGAGTACTTGTTTGCTGATAGGTACGACGTAAACTATCTAGCATAGCCTTATCATTAATTTCTAAAACATATATGCCACCATTATCATCGTAATGAAGAATAGTTTTTTCTTTAGGTATTTTATTTAATCTATCAGTATCACGTTCATTAAATGCTATATAGTCTTTTACCACACCAGCAATTACACCTTGTCCGTTAGGATTGTATTTACCTTTTGCTAAAAGATTTTTAATTGATAGGGTTAATCCTTTACGACCTGCACGGGTAGATGCACGTATAGCCTCAGACATGGTTTGTAAAACTGGATTATCTGAAACAGTAAAACGACCATCAAACCCATATTCTTTATCTTGCAAGTCTTTACCTAGACGTTTACTATTGCCAACATCTAAGTCTTCATCTACCTGACTGTGTTCATTAAATTTGCTTTTACCTCTAAACGGCGCATAGTTATCGTAGTTATAAAAGTTAACTCTATTGTCTACATAATCAGACCAATAGTCAGCTTCTTTATTAAGCATTTTTGTTACGTCATTTAATTCTTTTAAGTTAGCAAGAATGCTATCTAGTATTGGTTTTAAGTTAGCATTCTCTTGATATGCTTTTATACGTGAAGCAAGAATATTTCTATCCACACCAAGTACGTTGTATCTTTCATGATTGATATTTAATAAGTCTTTATTACCTTGCTGCCCTTTAGATAATAAGCTACTAAATTCAGATGCATACCTAGATGCAATGGTATCTAATTCTTTACGTAAAGCTGTTGCTTGATCTTTAGTTAAGCGTTTAGTGTCAAGTAATTTTACTATTTGGTTACGTCTTTCAGCTGGGCTTAGTGTATTGTTATTTAAAACTTTTTTATCACTAAGTGGTACAGTTAAAATATATTTAACCATGCGGCGCTCACCTTCGTGCAAGGCTTCTAGCAATTTATGGACTGTACTTAAAGCACCATCAGTATCAGAATTCATAGCCTTAGCCAACTTTGCAATACCTTTTTCTAGGCGTTCACGTGGCGCAGCAACATATCTACTAAATAAATTTTTAGCTCTAGTATTAGAAAGGGTTATAAATGTCCAAGGAGTATTTATCTTGTCATCATTTTCCCAGTTAACCATCTCTGCAAGTTCCATATTGTTTTGCAAAGCTTTAGCGTTATAACTTCTGTTTTGAAATAATGTAGCCATTTTTCTTCTACCAGGATCAGTAGTAAAGAATTTAGTTATGCTGCTAATCTTTTTTGGTTTTTGTTTAGCTGGTACTGAATAAGGATCATTTTCTTCAGTGGTAAATAAATCGCCTTCTTTACCATGAAGTTTTTCTTCTGTCTTAAGTTTGGTAACTTTTGGTTTACCAGCAGCGCCTTGTTTAGCGGCAGCTAGAGGAGCAACTTCAATGCCAGCTTCTGGTGCTTCAAGAATGTCGCCTAGTATTTCTGATACTTCTAATAATAGATTACCTTCATAACCTGGCTGCATGCTATAAAACATTTTTCCAGGTTTATATTTTTGTTTAGCTTCTTTAACTGGTGTTTCAACACCGAACTTCATTTCTCCTACATCTGTTGTAGTAATACCTTCTTCATCAGTTTCTTCATAAAGACCTTCTTTATCCATAGGAGTTAAACTCTTAGATATTGCTTCAAATAATTCTGGTCTTAATTGAGTCTTTGTAGGTCCAGCGTTAACTAAACTATACAATTTAGCGAATGCTTGAGTTATGTTATCCCATACATTTTTTACTATGCCAACAGTATATTTAGCAAGAAGGCGTACTTGTGTATTAGCAAGTTCATTTTGAAATTTACTATCAGTCATAGCATAAGTTACAAACTCGTAAAGATTTTCAAATGCATTACGATACTTGCCGCCAAGCTTCTTTTTAGAAAAATCAAAAATCTTTTGTAAGTGTTCTAATGCTTCACGCTGATTCTGAGATAAAGAACTAGGGTCAGTCAAAAATTTATTAATTAATTTAACAGTACCGGCGTGAGTAATTTCATGAAGTACAGTCGATTCATCAAATCCATTTTTAGTAAAATAAAATGTATCAGTCTTAGGATCATATTCAGCTAATTTGCCTTCACGTTCTAATCGCTGGATAATTTCATTATTTGTGTCTGTAACTACTTTAGAATTAAAAGTAATTTCGCTTAGCGCTCTCGCTAAAAATCTATTAACAAATTTGGTAAGTTTAGATTGGCGTTCTATTAAACTTCTAACAGCCGCTTTACCTTCATCAAGCTCGCCTCTTTCTAAAGTTATATTTTTACCTTCAGCACTATTTATTAAACCTAATAAAGCACCATTAATATTGCTATTTTCTAATGCAGTGCGTACTTCATTAGATACTTGTTTACCTTTACCTTGAGCAGATTCTTCAGTAGCTTTTTCTTTAGCAATACGTTCTTGTGCAGCAGCATGTGTAGCTTCACTAGTTTGACGCGTTTTTAATTGTTCAATACCAGCACGAGTTACACCGCGTATTCCTTTACCTTCTTTTTCTAGTTGTTCAGCAACTGCAGTAAATCCGGCATTTTGTTCTGCGACTGTATTATTTTTAACTGAACCCATGTAGGCATTTTTAGCTTCAGAAGATAACCCACCCCATGCAGGTAGGTCTATACCTAATTCACGTTGATACGCTTTACGGCTATCTTCATAACCGTTAATAACTTTTTGTTGTCCAGTAGATACAGCGCCTTCACCTGTATCACTTTTTTGTTCTATATAATTAGCTAATGCTTTAGCTGCGTTATCAAAAGCACTAGCCGCTGGGATAACTGTAGGAGCTTGTTGCCTATATTCTTTTTTAATTGCTTCTAATTCTTCTTTAGATTTTATGTCTGCTAATGATTTACCTTGCGCTGCAAGATATTGTTCAATGCCTTGTCCAGTTTCACCAGTTTTTAATTCACTTAAATATTTATCTTTTTCATCAGCTGTCAAGTCTTCCCATGCTGGTATTTGCACGCCTTTTTCAGTTAAAGCTTGGCGCGATAATTCATACTCGTCTCTTAACTCAGCATCAGTTTTAGTTTGAGGAATAGTTTTACCAGCTATTTCTTGTAAGTCAGCTTGACGTTGTGCTTCTATAGCAGCTTTTTCTTGTTGATCTTTTTCAAATGCCGTTTGCAGTTGAGCAGTTTGTTGCTGAGAAGTTTGTTGTATAGCAGCTTGTCGCTGCGCTATCTGTTCTGGTGTAGGCGGTATTTGTACAGCGCTTTGTTGATCTAATGGATTGAGCTGTGTCGTTTCTCCAGCTCCAGGCTGGACTTCAGTAATATTAGGTCCGCCCAGTCCTCCCTGCTGATCTCCTTTAACTGTGGTGGGGTTGTTATTTGTCTCCACTCCGCTAGATATTGTAGTGCTAGTTCTATCTGTTCCAGTGTCAGTTGTTCCAACATCTTTACCTCCTAATTTTGCTAGATGATCTTTAATCATTTGTACGCCATTAGCATTTGTAGTGCCAATAGGTATAGTTAATCCTAACGCTTTTGCTATTTTTCTATATTCAGATTGTTTAATTTTTTCGCCACCATCTATACCAGCAATATACTGATTAGCTGCTTCTATAGCATCTTGGGGGGTTACTTGTGTTACTGAATCCGGTATTAAATTTTCATCTTCTTTTTTAGCAATGTTCTGAACAACAGAAGCGGACTCAGCTAATGCTTCACCTTTTTCATCTGTAGAGGCATTTAACATTGCAGCTTCTTCAGGTGTTAGCGTATCTACTTTCTTTTCAATATTTTTATCTAAGCCAGTAAACGAGTCTTTGCCGCTAGCTTCATTACCAGGCGATGTTTCATGAGCACTATTCATAAAGGTACGTACACCACCCATACCACCAGGTACTATAGACATAGCAAAAGACGCACCAGCAGTATTGATGTAATCTTTTAAAGCTTCTGCATCTGTTAAAGATAGACTAGCGCCATAGCGCTCTGCCATAGTTTGGATTTCTTCTGGTAATAATTCTTTAGCGCCAGTAGTTCCGATCGCTTTTGCTACGTCGTAGAATAGTTTTCCAGTTGACTCTTGGCTTAAACCTTTTAAGTTAAGTCCTTTAGCACCTTGTAATAAAAACTTCTCAGCAGCAAAGTCAGCTATTGAGTGTATAGCAGCTGCTGGTAATACTCTACCTAAATCTAAATCTTCAGCTGTTTTACCTTGTCTTTCTAATTCACCTAAGGCTCTGTTTGTAGTTTCGCCAGCGCCATGCATAATAGCTTGTCCACCAAGACCTGCTTGTACGCCCATAGTTTTAAGAGTAGATTTTGCTTCTTTTTTAATTAATTCTTCAGCTTTATCTTTAGCGCCTTCTTTAATTAATGCTTCGGCTTGCTCTTTGATTCCTTTTTTAATTAATGTTTTAGCAAGCATACCTTCTAAAGCGCCAGGTACTGCGCCAACACCCATTCCAGTTACTGCACCTACACCAGCACCAATACCAGTAAACGCAGCAGTCTCAGCTAAATTACCTAGGCCAGAACCAATTTGATATGGAAGCCAATCAGTTAATACAGAACCAATACCTTTGTTCCAAGCTTCAGTAAGTTCATCCGATGGTTTAACTCTTTGTTGAGCTTCAGCTTCGTGCATTCCTTGCACACCGCTTTCCATCATTTCTTTATTACCTAAAGTCTTTCCAGCTAATACTTTTGCAGCATTATATGTGCTTTTAATTCCGGGTAACGTGTTTGAAATACCACGCATAAAATCACTAGATGTATCATCTTCTGATAGTACTTGCGGACCAGTAGGTGCAGATTTTACTTGCTGTGGAGTATGCCCAATTTTTTTACTAAAGTCTTCAAAAGGTATATCAGAATAATGTTTTTCATGTAACCCTTTAACTAGGTCGTTATCTGACATATCATCATATTGAGGATACTGTTGTCTAAACTCTTGTAAGTTCATGACTTATTTCTTTCTTAAACCTAGTGGGTCATCTGTATTTGTTTTACCGCTTCTTTCTAAAATTTTATTCTCAATATCTGCCTTACTAGATCTAACATCTTTTTCAAGTTCTTTAATTCTATTTCTAGCCACAGTTTGCTGATCTTTCATTTGTTTAGTTGCATTAGCAGGAAGAGCCATATTAGCCATATCATATATATCTTTATTATCTTTTTGTATTCTTTCTAATTGCCCATTAATTACATTAACTTGATCACGTAATTTTGCGTCTTCTCTTGCTTCTCTTGTAAGTCTATTACTTTCAGCATGTTGTGCGGTACTAGCCGTACTAGCCTGATAATCTCTATCAGCTTTATATATGGCAGCTTTATATTGCATTTTATGCCCAGCGTCTTGTGCTTGTATTTCACTTGATTTTAATATGTGATCAACAGCTTTTGACGTATGTTTATCAGCTATATCCCATTTCTGTAAAGCTTCAGCGCGTTTAGCTTTATTTACTTCAGCCTTAGCATCATCAATAGCGTTTAAAGCTTGGTTACGTCTTTCATCATTACTAATAATTTGCGGAATAGCATGTTGAATACCAGCTAATGTAGCTTGTATTAATGAACCAGGAGTCGAACCAATTTTTGCCCACATACTTGCGTAAACTAATTTTTGGTTTTTATCATACATTTTTGTTTCACGTTCTAGACGTTTATCTAATTTAGCAAGACGTTCAGCGCTATCGTCAGGACCTAAATATGATTGTAATTTAGCCATGTATGCGTCATGTATAGCATTTTTTTCTGCTTCTGTAGGTACTTTTAAATACCCTTCTATCTCAGGATTATTACCATTTTTAACAGTTTCGTTTGATACTTTTTCAGCAACAACTGCAGGAATATTAACTTTAGGTTTTTGTGATGCGTTAGTAATAGCGCCAGGTGCAGTAGTCGGTTGAACTGGTGGTTGAGCTGGTGGTTGTTGAGCTGGTGGAGGAGCCTGAACTGAAGGTTGTTGAGTTGTAGGAGCAGATGCTACATTAGCACTTCCTTGCCAATCTTGAGTTGAAGGCTGAACTGAAGTAATACCTAAACGTGCAGCGGCGGCTGTACCCGGCGTTGGAGCTTGAGGTGTAGTTCTACCAGCTCTAATATCAGCTGTTGTTAAGCCACTACTTTGAGATGCATTTTGGTCATTACTAAATCTTGATGTAGGTGTACCCATTGCTGCAAACCTACTAGAATTTACAGGTGTAGCTAAAGAAGAGTTTTGTGCCTTTTGCATATTAGCTGCATCAATATATGCTTGTCTTACTGCAGTTGGGTCTTCTTTTATTGCCTCACCATCATTGCCATCAGAAAACGCAATAATCCCACCGCCAGCATATTGTGCACCAGCGCGTGCTTGAAGGATCTGTTTAATTTGATTTTTAATAGTTGGGCTTTGTGTAACGCTCATTTCTTTTTGCAAAGCGTCAGTAGGCATATCTTCTAAATCTGATTGTGTACCGCCTATCACGCCACCAACTGCATAACCTTTAATACCTTTTTTAAACTCAGAAGGTAGACCACCTCTTGCTCCAGCTAATGATCCAGCAACGCCAGCAACACCAACAGCTTGATTCAACGCACTAGGCGCAGCTTGATATTGCTGAGTAGTAGCAGCTTGCATAGGTAAACCATGCAACATATTAGACATAGTACCCAACTGCATAAGCGGATACTGCTGTGCAGTGGCGTAGTTCTGGATACCTTGATTAATAATCTGCTGAGCATTAGCTTGTTGTGCTGCACCTTGTGCTGCTTGTTGATTAATAATGTTTTGTTGAGCACCAAGTTGTTGTCCACCAATACCAGCAAGAGTAGCACCCGCCTGACCAGCCTGACCATATCCAGCTTGTTGAGCTCCAACACCTTGTAATCCAGTTTGCGCACCTTGTATACCTAACTGACCAGCTTGCCCAGCGCCTTGTAAACCCATGCCATAACCTTGTAATGCTTGTGCATTACCTGATAAAGCAGCTTGATTAGCAGCATTCATTTGTTGTTGGGCTTGGCCATATGCGGTGTTATAAGCATTACCGATTAACTGATTATTAGCCAGCATTTGATTCTGTTGATTTAAACCAGCCATTAATGCTTCACGTGTTCCGCCAAACGCACCAACTTTAGTAGCGTTAGCTTGTTCTTGTTGGCCCATCATGCCATACTGCTGATTAGATAATTGCAGTGCTGGGTTTAAAGCATTTTGAATGTATGGATTCATGTATGCGCCAACAGCATTAGGATTTGTAGACATCTGACCTAATGAAGCACCTATGTTTGCTCCCTGCTGCCCAGCCATTGCTCCTAATCCGCCATAAGCGTTTGACATACCAGCAGCTTGTTGACCTGCCATATTACCCATGCCACCATACATACCAGCTTGACCTGTTGTACCTAAAGCACCTAAACCAGATGCAGTTGCTAAATTAGTAGCAGCGCCATATTGACCAGGCATTTGTAAGTTGGCAGCGGAAGATTGAGCTTGTTGTTGAAGTGGTGAAAATCCAGCTACTGCTTGTGAAGCGTTGTTATATGCAGTTTGATCCATACCAGAGTAAGGCTGGTACTGATTGAAGCCAGTTACGTTACCACTTGCATCTGTTTGAAATATTTGCGCCTGTGTGGCGTTCATCATATTCTGGACGTACGGCTGTGCGTACTGAGGTATATTCGTTTGATATACGTTTGTACCAGTTGGTTGCGATGCAGCGGTTCCACCGCTAGGATTAAATATGTTTCCTAAAAAACTTAAGTCTGCCATTTATATTCCCCTAATAATTATGAAGGTATAAATTTATCGGTCTTAAGTTGAGGCGCTTGTTTCTTTCTGCCTGTCTTAGCCATTCTAACTTTATCCATCATACCGTGTAACTTTTCTGCACCTGCTTCAGTTGAGCCATTACCTAAATGACTTACTACATCTGCTGGCACTACAAACTCTCCATCAGCTAATCTAGCTGGTTGTCTTTCACCAATTGTTGCAGGAATATCATCGCTCATGCCATCACCAGGACCTCTAAGCAAACGAGGATTACCACCATGTGCATAACCACCTAAACTGTATCCCATGATTCCGCCACTAGCAGCATTTTGTGTTTGTTGAGCTTGTTGAGCTTGTTGAACCATGTAAGGGTCTGTATTAATTGTTCCGTAAGGCGCAGTTTGTTGATTTAGTCCAATACCTGCACTAGTAGGCATACCTGATCTAGCATATGCTTGCGCTAGTTGATATTTAGTTTTATCTAGAGGCGATAAGTTTTTAGTATTAGGGTCAGTATCAACAACAATTCCTACATCTTTTACCCAACTTGGATCTTCTGTATTAACATGTTGTGGGGCTAACATACTTTCATATTGTTGTATATCTTCATATACAGTTTTACCTTTACTAAAACTAGCAATACCACCTGAAGCATATCCTGTAGGTTGATAAGGGTTTTGTACATAGTTAGGGTATGGTGGGGTAACTCCAGGTTTAACCGGACCTGTTACTGGTTGTGGTCTATTAGGTTGGAATGTAGAAGGATCTAATTTAAAATAACCTGTATCCATATTAGAGGGAGTAGCACCAGCTGGTAAACTTACTGCTGGTTGTTTACCTAAACCTAAAGCACTAGCCGCAGTATAAAGTCCCAACCCCGTTAATATTTTATTTCTGTTCATCCAAGCTCCGGCGGCTTCCATACCATTTGCAAGCGAACTACCACCAGCAGCTCCAGTAGCTCCAGCACCACCTAAAAGACTTGACCCAGCAGTTGCTGTTCCGCCGCCATATGCTGTACCACCTAATTGAGCTGAAGTATCAGTAATAGCCCCAGAACCTAATCCATTTAATGAAGCTCCACCTAAATTAGAACCAGTATATCCAGCACCTAAAGAAGAAGTACCAGGAGTAAATGTAGTTGGAGCAGGACCAGCGCCTACAGCACCAGCAACAGTATTACCAGGTCCAGTAACACCAGTAGTGCCAGGAATAGCATTATTACCCCCTAAAGTAGCTCCACTTCCAGGAAGATTAAATAACGCATCAGTAGCGTCACTACCAAATCCTAAAGCACCAGCTCCGTAAGCAAAGCCGCCACCTAATAAACCACCCATCAACATATCTTGACCGACATTACCGCCAGTCGCAGCACCGTATAGTCCACCAGCACCAGCACCTAAAAGTGCACCACCTCCAATAGCAGCTGCAGTTCCTTCAAGACCGACAGCTGAACCTACCGCAACAGCTATATCAACGACTGCCATATTAGTTTCCTTCCAATGCTAGAGTATCTATAAACATATGTTCTAACTTTTCAATATCAGTTTCTTCAGTAGCAAATATGTTTTGAAATACAACTGTTTCTAATATATACGCTACTTTCCTACCAGGTTTTGCTACAAATGTAGCTGGAGCTACGAGCTCTGCAACTTCACCATCTTCATTCTTTACTCTCATACGCCCTTGAAGCATGACGCATAGATGTTCTGTTTTGTGTGGTTTACCAATAACTATTGCACCAGCAGGCATGGTTACTTCTCTTACATATAACCCGGGCCCAAAGTAATGTTTAGTTTTACAATCTAATTGTGGTAATGCTCTAAGTTCAGGTAACACTACATCTAACTTAGTACGTTGAGTAGATAATATCATTTAAACCGCCGTTCCGCTACTATTTACCCATTTAGATCCACTCCACCATATTGGATAACCAAGCGTTTGATCAAAATAAAATCTACCTATTTGTAAAGCTACTTTTGGTCTTTGAGCTGTAGTCCCTGTACTAGGTGTTTGAGTAGCTTGAGCAAAGTTATTTAATTGATTAAAGTAAAGCCTTAATGCATTAAAAATATGGTTTTCAAAATCAGAACTATAACTTTGTGGCGGCACTGGTAAATTTGGTGGTGTAGGAACAAGTGGAGTTCCGTTATAGGTATCAAAATTTGAATTAGCCATTATCTTCTTCCATCTGACTTAAGGTCAATTCTTGGACTACCAAGCTGCCATGTAGTGCCCACTGTATTTGACTCAATCCTAAATGACATCTGACGACCTCTTAGTCTTGTATAGACTTGACCATCAAACTGCTGAATTGTATATACCTGATTAGTTTTGCTATAAGGTTGTGGGCTACCATATAAAGTATTTGATCCACCATAAGAAGGTACTAATGGATTAGCGGCTACGCCATAAGGTGCGCCTGAGTTTTGTCTTGGTACAACTGTCATATTTACGGATGGATAGCCATTGACAGAGCCGTTAAAGTTTACGTCTGGAAGAATACGCCATACAAACCCAAAGTTTTGTCCGTCACCAATATCAAAGTCAGAAGACTGTATATAAGCATCAATAGGTAAAGTAGTTCCTGTAGCAACATCATCTACGCCGTTTTCATGGAAAAGCAATCTACTGTTATAGTCTGCAGCAATCGGATAATTAAATATGCCAGAATCTAACCAAGCTGTACGAGCCATAGTGCCGTAATACCATACGTTATCTAAATAGTTAAAAATTACATATCTATCTACTGTTTGTCCGCCACCACTTACGCTACAGTAAAACCACCATACTTCACTATAAGCTTCATTAGCACCAGCAAAAATCTGGTAAGACTGATCTTGATTAATATCATCAAAGATGTATTGTCTTAGTGAACAAGGTAAAGTTTGCACTGTACCAGAATAAAAATAAAATTTCTCTTTACCCATCCAGTAAGTTATATTATTTACTGTGATCATTGAGTTTGGAGACATAACAGATATGTTATCCATTAATAGCTGGAAACCCCAAACATAAGGTGCGCCGATATATTGCATTGAATAAAGCGCTGAATCAGTCCAAACTAAAATCTCTTGGCGAGTCGAACGCGCCGCCATAATGTAAGAGCCATTAGTTAAAGTAAATTCACCAGCCTGATTAGTTAGTATTGGTATCCACTGATACTGGTTAGCTTGATCAGACCAACGCACAAGCATAGGATTAAACGTAGTGTTAGGCGTACCAGGACTATATGGGTTAGCACCAAAGGCAATAACGAATTGTTGTATAGATGAAGTAATTACCTGCAAGGTTTCGATCGGTACGTACGCACCTGCGTACGAGAAATTATATGTGCTTGAACTAGGTAAAGTAGTTGTTGTACCAGCAGGATAAAGAGGTACAGTAGTAGACCCTGTGACGTACGACGGCGCTACGTAAGTACCAGCTGGAATGCCAATACCAGTAATGTACATGTTAGGATAAATATTTGGAGCGTTAGTTGCTGTTACTGTAATACTTGACGCACCAGAACCGAATGTAGAAGCATCGACTACAGCCGTAGTTGTATTAGCCAAAGCGGATAAATACTGAGCCCTAACAGATACGCCGTTAGCATCTTGCCAATAAAAGATAGGACCGCCACGTGGTGCAATAACTAGGTCTTGTCCAAAGTTATCATTCGACCATAAACGCAAAGATTGAGTTACGCCTGAAGTATATCCACTACCCCAACCACCTCGACCAAAAGGACCAACACCCCATCCAGTACCAGGTACATACGTATTTAATCCTGTAGGATATTCATAATAGATGCTAGTGATTGCGCCTGAAGTTGTAGAGGATGTTGCAGCAGTTGCAGCCGTGAATGTAAAAGTTGTAGCGCTAGGTACGCTAGTTACTACGTATTCTACCTGTTGTCCAGCCGTAGCTAAAGTAATACCACCTACTGTAATTGCAGTTGATGGATTATAGAAATAAAAGTAATCACCTACGTTTGGGTTATAAGATGTATCTGTGATTGTTACAGTCTTTGAAGTATTAACAGTAGTAGCTGTACCTGTAGTCGTAGTTTGTACTACTGGCGTTATGTCATTGTAAAAACCACCGCCTTGAATATAATACTTAAGGTTAGTACCAACACCAATATAGTTATTGCCGTTAAGATCAATCCAGTTCCATAATGACCTTGCAATACCTAAAAACTGATATGAAGATTGCTGAACCCAGCCGCCTATCTTTTCAGGAAACCCGAAACGGAACCTTATCTTATTGCCATCAAACCATCCGCCTTCATTAGAGTAAGTAGTAACCTCTCTAGTAAGTCCTGGACGAAATTGTAGCTTCTGTAAAGGCATGGGGTTTACCCTAACATTGATTCAGATAATGTTTTTACTTCAGCAACTCTATTAAGCCAACCTTTTCCAAAAGTAGGGAATGTACTTAGTGATTTATAAAAAGCTTCTTTTAACTGACTAAACTTTTCAATTAACTCTTTAGGGTCAGCCTTTTGAATAAACGATAAGCTCGTGGGTCCCAGCACGCCATCCGCAGCAACTCCAGCTGCCTCTTGTATGAGTTTGGCAGCTCTGCCCACGCCCATGTTAACAGCACTATCAAATACGGCATAGTCGACACCAGCAGGAAGGTCATCACCATGAATCTTATCCCAATAATTTTGCTTATATAAATTATACACGTCTTCATCAGGGATTACCCTAAGTTCATCTTTAGTAATGTGTGGGTTTCTTTTCCATTCACGATAAACGGCTAAGGTAATTCCTTTCATAGTAGCCCCACCTGGATCGGCAGGATTATCACTCCAAAGTCCTTCGCTCTTTAATACGTGGGCTAACGCAGCTTCATAATTATTTTTCATCGTCGTTTCCTATTTTGATACCAGTAATAAGCCCTATGAATCCACCAATCACAGTTTGGAAAGCCGGACCAATAATATCGAATACTTTTGTATCATCTACAGCAGGATCAATAATGGCATAAATAAACATTAGAATAAATGCGCCAACTACGCCAACTAAAGCATAAGTAGCAATTAATAAAATGTGTTCTTTATGGTTCATTTTGATGCAACTCCTTGTACTTTTTCAAATGTTCTTAATCCACCCATACCAAGCATACCCATCATTAACTGCCAAAGATTATCGTCAAGTCCAGGCAGGGGTGGGGCAGCGATACCAAAAGCAGGTAAAATTCCTGTCGCTAATGGCTTTAATAAATATTGATAGAACAATGCCAACGCGCATACCCAACCAATTGCTGGTCTCCAGCCCGATACAAATATTGAAGCACTTTGAGCCTCCTGCTTATTAATGTCTGTCTGAGCAGTCATGGTAGCTAAATCACCAGACTGTTGTAGCTTTAAAAGTTCTAGTTTAGCATTAGCGGCTTGAGCGGGATCAGGAAAAATTCTAGTGATTAGAGTATTACCTAAGTCTAATGCTGCTGAGATTGGATCTAGTGCCATATCAACCCTTTAACAATATAATTAACATCATACAAATTAATGCGAACATTGTCCACCACTTAAACAAATCATCATCCACGGACTATATCCTTCTTGGTTCGGACTAATACCTTATGTCCTTTATCAAATTTTGGTCTTGGTACCCGTATTTTTTCTAGTTCTTTAATCTCAAAATGCAAATAAATTACATAAGACCAAATAACTAATTCAACTAAAAATACCGCAAACCAATACTTAACCCAGCTCATACAAGATTAAAGTAATACAGCAAACAGGTAATAATAAAGGCAGCAAACCAGCAATAAAACTGTACCCTCCTTACATCCTCTAATTTATGCCCATAATACTTTTTACTTTCTTGATGTTCTTTTTCAACTACCGCTTTTAACTCTAAGACCTTAGCCCATTCTTTTGCACCATACTTGGCTTTAAACTCTCGCTCGGCTTGATTTTCTGCTTCAATAATTGCACTTTGATTCTGATACTCTTGGATTGCCCGATATATCATCGAGTTCTCCATCGCCTCTTCGTGTATCTTGTGCTTTTTTCTTGCTTCTAATTCTTGTAAAGCAACTTCCGTGCCATCACGCTGGATGTTTTCAATGCTTTTGGTAAGTTTTTTACCTGCCTCTCTACTTTGTTCAAGGCTATTTGCTAAAGACTTTGCACCCTCGGCAATCGGATTGATGTCTGGCATTCACTTACTTATTGTCCTAACAATGCTTTTACTTCACTTTCTGATAAACCAAGTGCTGTTAATTTAGCAAGTGCGGAGGCTTTAGCATCTTTAGAGGCTTGTTCTTCTTGTACTTCTTGTGTTTCTAATTCTGCTAGTTTTGCTTGTGCTTGTGACATATCATATTGCACTGGATTACCATCTTTGTCGTAAGCATCTTCACCGTTAATAGTAATAATGCTTGAGTTTAATGCTCGAATTGCGTCATGTAAATGTGCCATATTATGATCCTGAAATTTCCATAAGAATAAATGAACAAGTTTGGTTGTTGTAGGGTACATATATAGTGGAACCCGAACCTAAAACTTGAACTGTATATGTTAGTGCGCTTGTTGTTGCTGGCGAATCAAGATATACCGGTGTTTCATAAACAATAGTATTGCCAGCTGAGTTATATATTGTGTAGGTACTTTGAGTATAAACAGCACTTCCATTTCTAACAATTTGAAAACTTCCACCACCAGCCGCAGCGTAATATACAGAAAAACTAGGCATTACTAAAATTTTACTTGTTGTTGAAAACGGAGTAATTGAAGCAGTAATATTTGTGTTTACAAATGTTGTTGATGATGTTGAAAGTGTAGTAGAGCTAGTTGACTGAACAACTTGTAATACTGTTTGTCCACTGCCGTATAAAGATACTGACATAGCCTACTCCTTAAGCGTTAGCCGTAATTGCAGATTGAACAGGGGTAATAGCGTCTAATAACTGTTGAGTTGTTGTAGCAGAAGAAATAGCAGTACGAGCAGTTGTAAGTAATGCCAACCAATCTGCGTCTGATAACTTGTTTTCTATACCAATACCCGCATTTGTTGTGCGGTGTGTTACTTCTGCCTTCGCCATACCATTTAACATAGTGTTAGCAAATGTTTTAGCCTTATCAAGATTAACAGTTACAGTTGAACCTGACATTTCCCAAGCATCAAAGAACTTAGCATCGGAACCTTGTGGGAGTGTGTCAGAATCAACAATGATTGAACCTGCTGGAGTATCTTTTGTTTTAACTGCATCAATAGGTAACTCGCCTGTAGGAACGGTAACTGAAACTCCACCGTTGTCGTTTGTGTAAATAATTACTTGCATTTAAATCTCCTTTAAAAAATTAATTGCTAAAAATTGTAACACTTCCTCTATCCACATTAGTTGCAACAATAGAAGTATTAATATAAGCTACTTGAACTTGTGATGCGGTGGGAGTAAACGTATTATTGTCTAATGTACCAACATATGATGAATTATCAGCACCACTTATTTGTGTAACATAATTAGCAGTAGGCATTGCAGTTGTAAAACTAATTAAATATCTTCCTGAGCTTGGATTGGTGATGCTTGAAACATTATAAGAAGAAAGAACGCTAGTTCCATTATGCACAATCCATGCTTTAGCACAGCCACTTATTACGTTGGTAGTTGAGGTGCTTGCACCAGCACCGTTTTGAATTGTATCTGAGACGATTGTTCCTGCCATGATTTATCCTTTATTAAGCGTGTATTGCAACGTAGTATTCTGCTGGATCGTAAAAATTATTTGTATATGAAACATAAGCAACACTTAATTGAGTAGTACTTTTTAATCCTGAAGCGCCAACAGTTCCACTACCATATATTTGTGCAAAGACTGCTCCATTCGCTGAACCATACATAGGGCAAGCCACAACTGGAGCGTAGTTAGCATTGGGCATTGCTGTTGAGAAATTAACAGTATAATTTCCTGTGCTATTACGAGTTACAGAACTAACATTAAAAGTTGAAACAGTTGCTCCTGTTGTCCCATTAAAATATACCCAAGCCTTTGCAATACCACTCATTCCATTATTAGTAGATAGTGGTCCTGAACTTGCGTTTAATGTATCAATTACTAATGTACCTGCCATAATTTTTCCTTAGTTAATTACCCAACGTGAACCGTCTGGGATGGTTACTATTACACCGTCTGCTACTGTTATAGGTCCTGCTGATTCACCATTATTACCTGATGTCATTGTATAGTTACTTGTGATGGTTTGTCCATTTTCATAGACACATCCATTAGCTAATGGAGTTGCTCCAGTAATCCAAGAAAAAGCTGAGCCGTTATAGTATAAAACTGTATTAGCTGACGGAGCAGCAATAAACCCTGTAGCATTTACTCCTGTTTGGTAAGGTATTTGTTTAGCTGCACCACCAGCTATATTTATTGAATAAGTAGCGTTTGTTGCATTTGTTGAGTTAGTAGCTGATCCTGCTGTTGTAGCAAAACTTACACTCTGTGAACCGATATTTGAAGATGTAATAAATGATCCACCAGATTGTGGGTTTGTTGCAGTTGTAGCATTTCCTGTAGTATTTTGGTTTAGTGTAGCAATATATGCGGGTTGGATTACTGAACCCTGCCAAGTACCAGTACTAATTGTTCCAAGAGTGGTTATATTTGTTGAACCAGCAAGTGGTGAAGCACCAATAGTATTATAAGAAATAGTTACGTTTGCACTGTTGTTAAATGCTGTTCCTGAAGAAGCTCCTGAACCACTACTATTAAAAGTTGCCGAATATGTTGTGCTTGAACTACCAGCAGCCGCCCAAGAAAAAGATGATCCATTCCAAGACAAATAAGTAACACCTGTAGTCGGTGCAGTAATAAATGATGTTGTTCCAGCGGTTGTTTGGTAAGGTATTTGATTAGATGAACCACTAGCTAAATTAGTTGATGTTGTAGCAGTTGTTGCACTTCCTACAGATAAGGTTGATTGAGCTACATATTGTGGAGCACTTGCCCCAGCAGTAAGAACGTAGTTAGTTGTACCTAAACCTAATGTAGAAGTTGAGCCTGAACCTGTTTGATAGACAATAGAACCTGCAGCTCCGCCAGCAATATTAGTTGCCGTTGTTGCAGTAGTAGCGGTTGTTGCACTACCTACAGATAAGGTTGATTGGGCTACATATTGAGGTGCAGAAGCACCTGCTGTAAGAACATAATTAGTTGTACCTAAAGCTAAAAACCCTGTCGTATTAGCGCCTGTTTGGTAAGCTATTTGTCCTGCTGAACCGTTATTTAAGTTAGTTGCTTGTAATGAATTACCTACACTTAAAGTACCTTGAGAAACATATTGCGGTGCAGTAGATCCAGCAGTAAGAACATAACTAGATGTACCTAAAGCTAAAAATGAAGTATTACCAGAAGAGGTTTGATATGGTATATATCCAGTATTACCATTAGCTATATTAGTTGCTGTCGTAGCACTTGTAGCAGTTGCTGCATTTCCACCAATAGATAAACCTGCTGCTGTTCCAGTAAGTCCAGTTCCAGCGCCGCTAAATATACTTGCGGTAAATGTTCCAGATGTTGAATTAGAAGCTGGATAAAAATTTGTACCATCACAATAAACAATCATTGCAGATGCTGTAGATGTATACGGTATAGATACGGTAGCACCTGTGGTTGCGCCAATGGTAATGGCTACATTGGTTCTATTAATAACTACATAAAGTTTAGTAACTAGCGGAGCAACAATCTGATTAAATGATCCAGGAGAACCATTAGCAATGATAACCATCTTACGAGCTTCATCACTAGCATAATTAATATTGCTTAATGTATAGTTATTTGATCCGTTAAAAGTAATGCTTGATACACCAGCAATTGAATCGTCAATTAACTGCATGTTTGTATTTACAGAAGTACCCCAAGTACCTGACTGATCCCCAGTGTTTATTTCTTGTAGTAATAGACTAGTTGTAGGTGTAGACATACAAATCCTTATTGAGAATCATTAATCAAAGTCCATGCTGTTGATTGCGTATTGTTAATATTATCCCATGTTACTGTACTACTATTATTAATAGCATTCCATGTTACTGTCTGATCATCATTAATTTTAACCCATCCTGTAACAATGTAAAGAGCTAATAAGTTAATATTTTCGGCAATGTTTTCAAGAAAATTAGATTGTTGAGTACTAAAATCCGTTAAAGTTACATTTTCAGAAATAGTATCTAAAAACTGGGCAGTTATAGACTGTACAGAAGCAACCGCTGAATTCTCAATAATAGATAGTAAATATATAGAAACTATTGTTTCTACGTCTGCCATAGTCACAGCTTCAGCGATACTTGTAGAGTATTGAGCTGAGATTGACGAGCTATCGTTTACACCTATATTTTCAGTATCGGACACAGCAAAAGCAGCTTTTATTGTTTCAGCATCTGCTAAATTACTATTTTCACTAATTGAATTCAAGAAAGTAGACTGCTGAGTACTAGAATCAGCTACAGTAATATTCTCGGTATCTGATACAGCAAACCCAGCTCCAATAGATTCGGTTTCAGCAGATGTAATTGGTTCAGTTCTAGTTTGCAAGAAAGTAGATTGTTGAGTGCTGGAATCGTCTGGATTAATGTTTTCAGTATCGCTAACCGCAAACTGAGCAGTAATTGAATCTGTTTCTGCCAAAGTAATGTTTTCAGTATCTGTAAAGTTAAAACTAGAGGCTTGACTATTAGAGTCAGCAATATTGACGTTCTCTGTATCAGATTCTAAAGCCGCAAAGTATTGAGCACTAAAATCAGCCATAGTTACAGCTTCTGTGTCGCTTACTGCAAACTGCGCAGCAATACTAGGCGTATCTAATTGCGTTAAGTTTTCTGAGATAGACTCTAAGAATGCAGATATTTGAGTGCTTGAATCCGCTATACCAGTGTTTTCAGTAACACTTCCATACAAGTTTTGTTGTTCTGCATCACCATTGTTCATGGTAATGTTATCGGTAAAACTAAACAAAAAAGCATCTAACTGCGTACTAGAATCGGCTAATCCTGAGTTTTCAGTAATGGAAAACGTATATAGGGTTGTACCTAAGCCAGCGTAGGGTGCTTGCGCAAAGGTTGATATACCAAACATTATCTAAACCTCGGACCATTAACCCACATAGTTGCGCTATATCTTACGCCAGATTCAATGGGGATAACTCTATGTTCTAAGAATGATGGAAATGCGATAATAGAACCTTTTTCTAAAGGCGCTGTATAGTCTTGATATAACTTAAGTTGAAACTGCCCACCAGTAAATTCGCTTGGATCATTCATTAAACAAACTACTGTTATCTTTCTATCTATTGGTCTGCCAGATAAAGGAAACGTATCTACGTGCCAATGGTAATGTTGTTTTGGCCCATATTCTGCATATTGAACAGCTTCATGTCCTTTAGCATCAAAATCCCAGCCGCATTCTTTATTGGCAATCATGGCAAAGTTATACATCTTTAGACCAAACCAATTATCATCTTCAGCAAATGCAACTGTTGTATCTCTACCAACAACATCTAAGCTTTCCCCATCCGGACCCATTGTGGCTTTCTTAGTTTCAATCGCTTTAAATTCTTGGTTAGCCTTATTAATCTCTTCTTCAGGTACTCGTCCAAGATACCAAATAGGGAGATGACTCATACAATAACCGCCCTATAACCTGTAGCCACAGTTAAGGTAACGCCCGTGTTAATTGTCAAAGGTCCAGCTGCCATAGCGTTATAACCTGTAATAGTTAAGTTAGACGATAAAGTATTTGCATTTTGGAAGAATGGTCCAGTAGAAGGTAATTGGTTTGGTCCAGCAGGTCCAGTTGGTCCTGTCGGCCCAGTTGGTCCAGTAGGTCCTGGGCTTCCAGTTGGTCCAGTTGGTCCGGGGCTACCTGTAGATCCAGTTGGTCCTGTGGGTCCTGTACTACCTGTCGGTCCAGCAGGAATACCAAAGTTAAATACAGCTGCACTAGATGTGCCTGAATTTGAAACTGTTGCTGGTGAACCAGCAGTAAGTGTACTTGTTGTACCTACAGAAATTGTAGCAGCAGTTCCGGGGCTTCCTGTTGGACCTGTTGGTCCGGGACTTCCAGTTGGTCCAGTTGGTCCGGGGCTACCTGTAGGTCCTGTTGGTCCGGTAGGACCAGTAGAAGATGCCCAAGCAAAAGTACTACCTGTCCACTGTAAATATGTACTTGCTACAGTAGGCGCAACAATAAATGATGATGCACTTGAGCCAGTATTGTATTGAATCTGATTGGCTGCGCCACCTGATTGGTTAGTTGCAGTTGTTGCTGTAGTAGCAGTGGCAGCGTTACCTCCAATAGACAAGCTTGATGCTGTGCCTGTTAGACCTGTACCTGCGCCTGAGAATGAACCTGTTACGTTAAATACACCTGCATTTGTTAAAGTTGCTCTAGTGGTCATTGTTCCACTAGCAGAGCCATTTTCAGAACCAAAATACATGATTCCTGAACCATATACAATAGCACCATGAGAACCTGTACCCGAACCAATAACAATACCGGGCGCACTAAATCCTGATGTTGAGTCTGTTACTTGACCACCACCAAAACCTGCTACTGAAGATGGAGAAATAGCCGTTCCTTGTCCTGCCAAAACATATTGACTAAAGTTTCCTGTTGTTGCGCTAACAGAACCACCTGAAAGGTTTGTAGCAGTTGTAGCAGTTGTTGCTGTTCCACTTAAACTAGCAGTAATAGTACCTGCACTAAAATTACCAGAACCGTCCCTAGCAACAATAGTTGATGCTGTGTTTGCGCTAGTGGCATTGGATGTTACTGTAAATGTTTGTGCAGAACTTCCGTTAAATGTTGCAGAACCCGATAAACCTGTACCCGAAGTTGCTAATGTTAAAGCGTTTGCTACCGATCCAGCAGAGCCTGTTGTGTTTTGGTTAAGCGTAGGAATATCAGCGGCTACGATTGCTCTGAATGTAGGAGCACCTGCCGCACCATTAGGAGCCGCCAAGAAATAGTTTGCTGTCTTAGATGCATACGGATTCTGTGTATCGCCATAACCTGATGCAAGACTGATTGCAGGTGTATTACCACCTGAAGATACAACAGGAGAAGTGCCTGTAACAGATGTAACTGTACCGCCACTCGATGGGCTTGTGTTTGTAATAGTTATACCGCCAGCTGAGTTAGTAACAGATATCCCTGTACCAGCAGTTAAGGTTGTTCTAGTAAATCCTGTTCCATTCCCAATATCTAAAGCGCCGTTAGCTGGAGTTGTTGTTAATCCGGTTCCACCATTTGCTACTGCTAATGTACCTGTTGCTTGGTTTACAGGAACTGAAGTAGCGTTGGTTAAAACTATAGCACTAGGTGTGCCTAAGTTTGGAGTAGTTAATGTAGGTGATGTACTTAATACTACAGAGCCTGAGCCTGTTGTTGAATAAGATGTGCCCCATGCACTACCTGTAGAGTTAGGTATACCTGCACCGGGATAAACCATAGGTGATGAGTTAGTAATCGTAACAGCGCCTGTGGCTCCTGATACAGAAATACCTGTGCCTGCAACGGCTGAAGTAACACCCGTGTTATTAATGGTTAATGTTCCTGAACCTGTAGTTGTGCTAATGCCCGTACCTGTACCTAATGAGGCTACAGT
>Ga0208744_1000042_pt1 | contig 62605 bp, 62 predicted proteins | sample CryBogCBH24Aug09_FD_184620 | JGI IMG/M metagenome (GOLD analysis project Ga0208744, IMG submission 184620) | Freshwater microbial communities from Crystal Bog, Wisconsin, USA - CBH24Aug09 (SPAdes) (version 2) | ecosystem: Environmental > Aquatic > Freshwater > Lake | place: Crystal Bog...
ACGGTTTTTAACCTTGAATAGAGATTGGTCGTGTCTACAGCGGCGAGTCCTGCCAGGGCGGCACCCCCTGGTGCAAGAGTACGGCCGTCAGCATCTGTCATCTTCAAGCCAAGTGCTTGCAACATGCCCGCACCCGCATCATTCGTTGCCGAACCGCCAAGACCCAGCACGATGTGCTCCGCGCCCTGGTCGAGTGCTGCGAGGATTAGCTCACCAACCCCGTAGCTGCTGGCACGCATGACGTCGCGTGCTTCGGGGCTTATCAGCTCGAGGCCAGCTGCCGTCGCCATCTCTATCACAGCTGTTTTTGAGGGAAGCCACGCCCACGCTGCTTTTCGTGGTTGGCCAAGCGCATCTTGCGCAATGGAGATTCGCTCCTCGCAATTGGTCGCCGCCAAGACGGCTGCAACTGTACCTTCACCACCGTCAGCCATGGGGATGCAATGCACCGCGGCATTGGGGATGACTCGTCTCACGCCCCTTGCGATAGCGAGTGCTACATCTTTGGCAGACAGGCTTTCTTTGAAAGAGTCAGGCGCAACAACAATATTCATTGTGAATTAGTGCTAGTAGGTGCTGTCATTTACGTTGAATCAATTCAATTTTGTAGCCATCTGGATCTTCCACGAAAGCAATGACGGTCGTGCCATGCTTCATCGGCCCAGCTTCGCGTGTGACTTTGCCGCCTCGCTCACGGATCTTGTCACAGGCTTCGTAGGCGTTCTCTACAGCGAGAGCAATGTGACCGTAGCCTGTGCCGATATCGTAATGATCAGTATCCCAGTTATACGTGAGTTCAAGCACCGCGCCCTGACTTTCGTCGCCATAACCCACAAAGGTGTTGGTAAAACGACCTGTCGGATACTCTGTGCTTCGTATTACCTGCATACCGAGGACGTTTGTGTAGAAGTCAATTGAGCGTTCGAGATTACCAACGCGCAACATTGTGTGAAGAATTCTCATAATCATCCCCTGTTTAAAGTTCTGGAACGCCGTCTGGCGAAAATCGTTTAAGAATCTGTTTGGCAGATAAGTAGTCTGGATAAAGTTGCTCAACCTCGTGCCAGAAGTCTCGACTATGGTTCATTTCGCGCAAGTGGGCAAGTTCGTGCGCAATCACGTAATCAATCACCATGGGTGAAAAGTGTATCAGTCGCCAGTTAAGCATGATGCTGCCGTCACTGTTGCAAGATCCCCAACGAGTACTGGCAGAAGACAGGCGCCATTTGGTGATACACAGACCCGCTTGCCCCAGAAAATGGTTCAGCCTGTCGTCAAACCAGCTTCGCGCTCGCCCCTGGAGCCATGCCTGCGCCATCTCCCTGATTCGAGAATTATCAGCATCTGAGGGTAGGGGTAACCACAAACTTTGCCCCTGTTCAGGTGCGCTGTGATCTCCCTCGAAGTGCGGGCTACCGTGCGGGATATGTGAGCCGGGAACGCCTACTCTCAGCACAATCGTGCAGCCCAGATAGGGAAGTTCACCACCGGACTGCCAGCGTGTGTGAGACATCGCCATACTATCTTTTCGACGTTGCCAATCCTGAAGTTTTGTCAAAATCCAGGGCATTTTCTCGATCACTGCATCGTCGATCTGCGAGAGCGTAACCCAATTCGGGGCAGTGACCCGCAAACCGTCGTCGCCTATAACAAATCCGATCGTTCGCCGCTTTGATCTGAGCAAGACGAAACCCACAGCGTTGCTTCCTGATCGAACGATCCGCCAACGACCACCGTCTGGCATACTTTGGGGTGGCTGAACCCAGCTTGGCTGTGAACCTTGCGGCTCTGCTAGAAGGAGTTCAAGCTGGCTCACGATTAGTCCACGTAATGCTCAGGATTCAGCTTTCGCATTTCAGATTCAATCCATTCATAGACTTTGGCATTGAGCTCTACAGGTGTTAAACCCGTGGAGGGGATTGGTGGGCCTATCGATACCGTGATCAGGCCGGGTTTCTTGAAAAACGCATTTCGTGCCCAGCACTCACCCGCATTATGGGCAACCGGAATAACTGGCACCCCAGTCCGGCAAGCTAAGATCGCTCCACCTAACTTGAATTTGCCCATCTGGCCTGGTTTGATACGAGTCCCCTCAGGAAACAGAATTGGCCAGCGGCCTTGGTCAAGTTTCTCTTGCCCAACTTTGACAACTTGATCAATGGCATCGCGCCCGTTACCCCGATCAATCGCAATCATATCTAACAGGGCGATTCCCCACCCAAAGAATGGGACTCGATTTAGCTCGCGTTTATAGACAAAGCATAATTCACGTGGCATGTGCGAAGGCAGAAACAGGGTTTCCCAGGCAGATTGATGCTTGGATAAGACGACCGCGGGGGCGTTGGGCAGGTTGTCCTGACCGATGATGTGCCAGTTAACGCCACAAATTGTCTTTGCCCCCCAAACTGTCAGCGCAGTCCAGCCCATGGTGAGCTTGTAGCGCCAGCGCAAAGGCAGAGGCGCCCACAATATGCAGCCAAAGGCATACGGTATGACGGTGATGATTTCGAATATCGCGAACAGCGCGCTTCGCAAAAAGATGATCAATTTGATGAGGCTTCCAGAATTTGTTCGACTGCGTCTGCTAAATCGACCGCCAGTTTGGTCCCTTCAGGTAATCCACCCGTCTTGACCGTCTTACTGCCGTTTCCCGTCCGCACTAGCCAAGGTGAGCATCCTGCTTCGTGCGATGCTTGCAGGTCACGCAAGGAATCGCCAACAGCTGGGACACCTTCAAGCGACAGGTCATAGCGTCTGGCAATATCCCGAAACATACCTGGCAATGGTTTGCGACATACGCAGCCATCATCAGGGCCATGCGGACAAACAAAAAACGAATCTATTGTGCCGCCATGTTGTGCAAGTTCTTTGCGTAACTTTTGATGAATTGCCGTTAACGTCTTCGTATCAAAGTACCCACGGGCAAGACCCGATTGGTTGGAAGCAACGGTAACCGTCCAGCCAGCTTGATTGAGTTTTGCAATGGCGGCCAAGCTTCCTGGCAGCGCATGCCACTCGTCTGGGCTTTTTATGTATTCGTCGCTGTCCTGATTGATGACACCGTCACGGTCAAGGATGATTAGCTTCATACAGTTACCAGCTTCGAAATATCGGCGACCTGATTCATGAGACCGTGTAGCTTTGCGAGTAAAGCCAAGCGATTGTTTCGAACGGCTAAGTCGTCCGCCATGACCATGACATCAGTGAAAAATGCGTCAACTGGCTCACGAGCTTGGGCGAGTGTTTGCATGGCAGCTTCGTAATCGCCAGCTGCAACTTGTTGCGTCACCACGGGTTGTAATGTGGCGACAGTGCCAGCCAGACTGATTTCGGCAGCGTCCGTCAGCAAAGCAGGATTGACTTGACTCGTCGTTTGATCGGCTTTTTTCAACAGGTTGCTAATACGCTTATTGGCGGCGGCGAGGCTGGTTGCCGCTGGCAGTTGAATAAACGCTGTCACAGCTTTGACGCGAGCGGGTACCTGATGCAAGGCAGGTGAGAGTGCGAGCACAGCTTCAACTGCATCACGGTCGAATTGCTGGATCAGCGCATTGCGCAAGCGTTCAATGACAAAGGCGTTGACTTCGGTTGCCGTATTGTCAGTCAAAGTGCCAGCCGTGAAAGTCACGGCCGCTGCTTGCAACAACCCATTCAGGGTAATTGGACCAGTCTCGTTGATCCGAAGTAAGCCACCCGCTGTCAATTGTTCGAAGGTACTTATTAAACCTAGTGCAGCTCGTCTTAACCCAAACGGATCACGCTCGCCGGTGGGGGCGAGTCCAATCCCCCAGATGCCTACCAAGGTCTCTGCGCGATCTGCCATGAATAGAATCGCAGACGTTAATTGACCGGCCTGAATAGGCGCATCAAAACGAATCCGGTACTGTGTATGCAAGGCGTCAACCACATCGCTGGCTTCATTGTCTCCGCGTGCATAGTAGGCGCCCATGATCCCCTGTAGTTCGGGGAACTCACCGACCATGTTGGTCGTCAGATCTGCTTTGGCTAAGAGAGCAGCGCGATCTGCGGCTACCGGATCCACATTCAGGGAGTGGGCAATCCAGTTTGATATTTGACGGACGCGCTCGACTCGCTGAAGTTGCGAGCCCAGCTTGTTGTGATAAACAATGTTGCCAAGCGTAGCGACGCGATCTGCCAGCGGCACTTTGCGATCGGTCTGGTAAAAGAACTCGGCATCAGCCAACCTGGGTCGCACCACTCGCTCGTTACCCTGAATGATTGCTTCAGGGTTATCCGTCGGCATATTGCTCACGATCAGAAATTGATGGGTGAGTTTGCCGCTGACCGGGTCGAACAAGGGAAAGTACTTTTGATTCAGTCGCATGGTCAGAATCAAACACTCTTGAGGTACAGCCAGAAAACGAGCTTCAAACGCACCTACGTATACTTTGGGTGACTCGACCAGTGCGGTTACCTCATCAAGCAGGTCGGCCACGGCGGGGTCGTCTGACAGGGTGGTGCCAAGGCGCTCAGCTTCAGTTTTAAGTTGTCCGGCGATATCATCCCGGCGTGCTTCGAACGAAGCGATGACGTGACCTTGTTTAGCTAACTGAGCTTCGTAAGAATTAGCATCAATTATCTCAATCGGGCCAGGGTGCAGAAAGCGATGCCCATACGTGGTGCGGCCTGATTGCAAGCCCAGGATGGTCGCCGGGATTACGTCATTACCAAAGAGCACAACCAATGCATGCGCTGGACGCACAAACTTGACCGAGGTGACTCCATCCGCTAGCTGGTACTTCATGACTTTAGGGATGGGTAAAGCGGCCAGTGTCGCCTCAATGACCGATTCAAGTATGTCGCTAAGCTTCGCACCCTTGGCATCTCCGTGCATCACGAGATAGTCTTGCTTACCGTCGGATTCGCGGGCGAGCGTGCTGATGTCGATGTTTTCCCAGCCTTTGGCGGCCAGTTTTTTGAGTAACGCCGGTGTCGCCGCACCGGTCGCATCCAGACCGATTTTGACCGGCATCAGCTTTTCAGAGAAAGACTGCTGCGGCGCTTGCGATAAAACGGACGTTAACCTGACAGCTAACCTGCGTGGCGTCGCGAACGTAAAGCTTTGACATACGGTATCGAGCAAGCCATGTGCGGCCAAGCCGTCGTGCATCCCCTTGGCAAAAGCCTGGCCTAATTTGCCCAACGCTTTTGGAGGCAGCTCTTCCGTAAACAGTTCGACTAAAAGAGGTTTGATACTGGGTGTAATCGTCTTGTCTGACACGTCGTGATCCAATAGGGTCGAGCTCATGCACTGGCCCCTTCTGCCTGTTTTAGCATGGGAAATCCGAGTTGCTCACGAGACTCAAAGTAGGCTTGTGCTACGGCGCGCGAGAGATTTCGGATGCGGCCAATATAAGCGGCCCGCTCAGTGACGCTGATGGCACCGCGGGCATCCAGCATGTTGAACGTGTGCGCAGCTTTTAACGTTGCTTCGTAAGCGGGTAGCGCGAGTGGCACGGCGATCAGCGCTTGAGCGGAGGCCTCGTAATCATTGAAGTGTCTGAACAGCATCTCAGCGTTGGCGTATTCGAAGTTATAGGTTGATTGCTCAACTTCATTCTGATGGAAGACATCACGATAGAGGACTTTGCCGCGTGCGCCTTCGGTCCAGACCAGGTCGTAAACACTTTCGACGCCTTGCAAATACATGGCCAGACGCTCAAGCCCGTAGGTGATCTCGCCCGTTGCTGGCGTGCAGTCCAATCCGCCTACTTGCTGAAAGTATGTGAATTGTGTGACCTCCATCCCGTTAAGCCAGACCTCCCAGCCGAGACCCCAGGCACCCAGCGTGGGATTTTCCCAGTCGTCTTCAACAAAGCGGATGTCATGATGAAGGGGATCGATGCCCAGTGCCTTTAGTGAACCGATATACAGATCGAGGATGTCCGGCGGGGCGGGTTTAAGCACAACTTGGTATTGATAGTAGTGCTGCAAGCGATTTGGGTTTTCGCCGTAACGACCATCTTTGGGTCGTCTTGACGGCTGCACGTAGGCGGCTCGCCAGGGCTCTGGTCCAATAGCTCTTAAAAATGTCGCAGTGTGGGAGGTGCCGGCGCCGACCTCCATATCATAGGGTTGCAACAGTGCACAGCCCTGATGATCCCAGTATTCTTGCAAGCGCAGGATAATTTGCTGAAAAGTAAGCATGAATCTTTGGTAAAAAGTCGTTTCTGACGAGCGAGACCGGCATTTTACAGCGGTAGACGAACTAAACAGCGGTGCACCCCTTAATCGCCTATCATTTAACAAAATTCAACCTCAGAGCAGCAACCGGAGTCAGCCCATGCCCGAGTATATTCATGTTGAAGTCCTTGATGGCATTCAGATCATCACTATCAATCGGCCCCAGGCTAAAAACGCCATCACCATTGATACAGCAATTGAAATGGCTGCCGCCTTCGAAGAGATGGATGCGCGCGACGATGTCAGAATCGGCATTCTGACTGGCGCGGGCGGTACTTTTAGCTCCGGCATGGATTTGAAGGATTTTGCACGCACGGGCAAACGCTCTGTCGTTGAGGGTAAGGGTTTCGCCGGGTTTGTTGAAGCACCACCGAAAAAGCCATTGATTGCTGCCGTCGAAGGTTATGCGTTGGCAGGCGGTTGTGAGATGGTGTTGGCGTGCGACTTGGTCGTCGCCGCTAGTAACGCCAGCTTTGGCTTACCTGAACTCAAACGTGGTCTGGTGCCCGGCTCGGGCGGCATGATGCGCTTGCCTCGAAGGATCCCTTATCACATCGCTATGGAGGTCGTTTTGACAGGTGATATGTTCGCAGCTGAACGCGCCCATCAATTTGGACTGATCAATGTGTTGACTGAACCAGGGAGTGCTTTGGCTGGTGCAATGAAATTGGCACAACGAATTAGTGAGAATGGTCCCCTGGCGATCCAAACGGCTAAGCGACTAATTAACGAAGGGCTTGATTGGCCGTCTGATCAAATGTTTGACTTGCAACGCCCTCGCATGGCGCACATCTTTGCCTCGCTGGATGCGCGTGAAGGTGCGACAGCGTTTGCTGAAAAACGTAAACCAGTTTGGCAAGGTAAGTAATTTTCATTTTAATTTTTAACTTTTAACTTATAAATGGGCAATCACATGTCTGTCACGATTCAAGAAGAAGATCTGGTTCAATCGATCGCTGATGCTATCCAGTTCATTAGCTACTACCATCCCGCAGATTACATCAAGCATCTGGCACGCGCCTATGAGCGTGAAGAAAGCCCAGCTGCGAAAGACGCGATGGCGCAGATTCTGACTAATTCGCGCATGAGCGCAGAAGGCCATCGCCCATTGTGTCAGGACACCGGTATCGTCAATGTATTTCTTAAAGTTGGCATGAATGTCCGCTTTAACAGCAGCAAGAGCTTGCAAGAGATCTGTGACGAGGGGGTTCGCCGCGGTTACATGAATCCTGACAATCCGCTACGTGCATCGATTCTCGATGACCCCATTTTCGTGCGCAAGAACACTAAGGACAACACGCCCTGTGTTGTCAATGTCGAGTTGGTGCCAGGCGATACGGTTGACGTTCAGCTGGCTTCCAAAGGCGGTGGCTCCGAGAACAAATCGAAACTGGCCATGCTTAATCCCAATGATTCGATCGTCGATTGGGTGGTCAAGACAGTACCGACTATGGGCGCTGGCTGGTGTCCGCCAGGCATGCTCGGGATTGGTGTTGGTGGCACTGCCGAGAAAGCTGTGCTTATGGCCAAGCAGTCTTTAATGGAAGACCTCAACATGTACGAACTGCTTGAGCGTGGGCCATCCAGCAAACTTGAAGAGTTGCGCATTGAACTGTATCGCAAGGTCAATGCCTTAGGTATTGGCGCTCAAGGCTTGGGCGGCTTGACGACCGTGCTTGATGTAAAGATCAAGACTTTTGCAACACATGCAGCTTCGTTCCCTGTTGCGATGATCCCAAATTGCGCCGCGACTCGCCATGCACACTTTGTGCTTGATGGCTCGGGTCCAGCGCATCTGCATACGCCGTCTCTGGATGATTGGCCGAAGGTGACCTGGGCCGCGGATTACAAGGCATCCAAGCGCGTGGACTTGAACACGTTGACCAAAGCTGAGATCGCTACCTGGAAGCGTGGCGACACCTTACTGCTCAATGGCAAGATGCTGACGGGTCGTGACGCCGCACACAAACGGATTCAGGATATGTTGGCCAAAGGTGAGCCCTTGCCTGTGTCCTTTAAAGATCGCGCTATCTACTATGTTGGTCCCGTCGATCCAGTTCGCGATGAGATCGTCGGCCCAGCTGGCCCAACTACTTCAACGCGTATGGATAAATTTACCGACATGATGCTCGAAAAAACAGGGCTCACGGTCATGATCGGGAAGTCAGAGCGCGGTCCAGCCACGATCGAATCGATCCGCAAGCATAAAGTTGCCTACTTAATGGCGGTGGGTGGGGCGGCTTATCTGGTATCCAAAGCGATCAAGTCATCCAAGGTGCTAGCCTTTGAAGATCTGGGTATGGAGGCGATCTATGAGTTTGATGTTGAAGACATGCCAGTGACCGTCGCGGTTGATGCTGAGGGTGTTTCGGTGCACACGACCGGGCCTAAAGAATGGTCGGCGAAGATTGCCGGAATACCTGTCGTCGCTGCCTGATCAACAGGCGTTTAAAAGCGCTACCGAGTTAACTTAGTGCTGCAGGATCGTATTAATTGCCATATACGATCCCAGCACAACTAGCCCGCCCAGAAAGCATTTCTTGAAAATCTGTTGCGAAATCATGCCCCTGATGGATTGCCCAAGATACATCCCGGCAAACGCCGGGATGAGGGCGATCATTGAATTGGTAGCGACGTCCAGATGAAATTGGCCCGCAAAAAGTAGCCCAATTGCCAGAGCAAGTGATGAAACAGTAAAGGTCAGACCAAGTGCCTGGATAAGATCGTCTTTTTCTAAACCTAGAGCGGCGAAGTAGGGACCAACAGGCATCACAGAAATGCCGGTAGCACCCATGATTACGCCAGTAGTCAGCCCCACGACGGGCGAGGCCAGTTTTTCAGATTCTGACGGCACCACGAATTTCGCGTTACTTAAACCGAAGATACCGTAAAAGGCCAGTACACAACCCAGCACGATATTCGCCAAATGCGTTGCACCACTCGTCATGAACATGACCCCAAGCGGTGTACCAATGCAGACCGCGATCAGCAAGAGACCGAACCGTTTGGTGAGATTGCCGAAGTGAGGCCCGTTGAAGAGTTGCCAGATGTTGGTGAGTAAGGACGGTATTACGAGCATACCCGCTGCTTCAGCAGGCGGAATAATCAAGCTCAGGACACCAATGGCAAAGGTCGGTAGTCCCATCCCCAGCACGCCCTTGATGACGCCAGCCATAACAAAAATCATGGATCCAAGAGCAATGACTACATACGAATGACTCAATACAACTCCATCAACTGCGTGTTGTCGGCAAATGCATCGGGGGTGCCTTCTTTGATGAGCTCACCGGATTTCATGACCATGACCCGATCAGAAATTTTCAACGCTTCTTTCACATTCTGCTCAACGATGAGAATAGACATCTTACGTTCTTTCTGTAACGCTCGTATCGGCCCCAGCAAATCTTGAAACAGCTTGGGTGCTAAACCAATCGAAGGCTCGTCCAGCAACAGACAGCGAGGCTGACTCAGTAAGGCGCGTCCGAGCGACACCATTTGCTGCTGGCCGCCTGACAAGGTACCTGCCCGTTGTTGATAGAATTTTTTGACCATGGGTAACACGTCCATCACCCAATCCAGACGTGCTGCTTGTTCGCCTTTAGGCGTTCCGTTTGCCCAGAAGCCTAGCCGCATGATTTCTGCGACAGTCAAGCCTGGAAACACACCTCGCCCTTCCGGGACCAATGCAATACCAGCGGCGTTCATTGATTTAGGTGTTGGCTTTGTGATGGTCTGCCCTTCCAGCGCGAGCGTACCTTGCTCAAGATGGATCAATCCAAACAGGGCTTTGAGCAGCGTGGATTTGCCTGCACCATTGTGACCGATCAGGCACAAGACTTCATTTTGCTCTAGCCTTACACTGAAATCGTTTAGTACTGGCCGGCCGCCATAGCCAACACGCAGGTTTCTTGCTTCGAGAAACGACTGATGACTGGTGTGGCTCGCTTCATTCAGGCTTTGCACGTTGCTCACGCGTGGTCTCCAAAATAAATGGCAGCAAGGTGAGGGTCTTTGAGAATGTCCTGCGAGCTTCCTTGGGCTAAAAGTTTGCCCTGATCCAGAAAAGCTACCCGATCAGATAATTGGATCACGATATCAAGGTTGTGTTCGATAATACAAATGGTGATGCCTTTTGCCGCATACTGGCGCAACAAGGCGACGAATTTCTCGAAAGAGCGTGGATCAAGTCCCGAGGCGGGCTCATCAAGTAACCAGAGCTTCGCCTGACTAGCCATGATGCGCGCGAGACTCAGAAACTTTCTCTCCGCATAAGCGAGATCCACCGCACGCTCTTTGCGCTTATCAATCAACCCTGTTTCAGTCAGTATCTGATCGATGCGAGCAGTATTTTTCTCCTGCCCTGATTGCCAGATCCAGCTACCACGCTCCATCACGGTCATGATGTTTTCTTCGACCGTCATCTGATTGAACAGACGCAGATCCTGAAACGTACGCGCAATGCCCATGCGAGCAATTTTCCAGGGCTCGATACCGTTGATCTGTGCGCCCAGCCAGTGAACTGAGCCTGTTGTCGGCACCAGATGACCAGTAATTAGATTGAACAGCGTGGTCTTACCTGCGCCGTTAGGACCGACAAGCGTAGTGATCACGCCTGCCGGCAGATCTAACGTTACATCGGATATTGCCTGTAATCCACCAAAGTTTTTGTTCAGGCCTTTTATCTGCAGAAGTATCTCTGTGGTGCTCACGCGGATTTCTCCTTGCTCCGCCCACCGACTAGGCCGCCTGGTCTGAAAATCATCAATAGCACCATCGCGGCGCCATAGACAATTTGCTGGATGGCGCCCAATTCGCCAGGAGGTAAAAATGGCAGGTACGTCAGTGCGGCTGGTAAGGTCATCAATAAAGCGGCACCAGCAACAGGGCCAAGCAAAGTGCCTGTGCCACCGATGATGACCATCGCCATGAGAAGAATCGATGTTTCGAGTGTGAAGCCTTCGACATTAATGAAACTCATGTAAAAGGTGTAGAGCACACCAGCAATTGCAGCCAAGCCAGATGAAATCGCAACCGATAATGTCTTAACAGCATTCACGTGCTTGCCATAGGCTTGCGCCGCCGACTCACTATCTCGAATCGCCATGAGACTACGACCAAAACTACCTCTGACCAGCAGGCTGAGGATGCCAAGCACGGCAAGCAAAACGACCACTGACAAAATTAAAAATGCGGTGTCGTCGTTAAATACGTAGCCAAAGAGCTTAGGCCTTGGTATGCCTATCATGCCACCTAAACCACCTGTGACAGATTTCCATTCGGCAAAGATCGTGACCCCGATGACTTGTAGCCCTAGTGACGCGGCAACGAAATATTCGCCTCGAACCCGTAAGGCAGGCAAAGCCAGAGCCATCGAAACCACCGCTGACAGACTGAATGCCGCAAGCATGGAAATAGGTAAGGAGTCGGTGACATTTAGCGCTAGATAAGCAGCGGTGTAGGCGCCAATACCAAAGAATATGGTGTGAGCGAGTGAATAAATACCGGCATACCCCATAATGAAATTAAGGGTCAGCGCGAGTATGCCGTTTACGCAAAACAGCACCGCGATATTTTGGAGATAGGCGATCATAGGTGTGCCTGACTCAGGTGGCAATGGCTCGGCCGTATACGCCGCCGGGCCTGAATAGAATAAAGAGGAACAGGATGACAAAGGTCACCGCTTCGCTCCATTGGGGATCAATGACGGCCAAACACAAGTTCTCTGCCATGCCGAGCAACATGCCTGCGAGCGCCGCGCCCCTGAGACTGCCAACGCCACCGACGATGGTTGCAGCTAGGCTGATCAACATCACATGATGGGACATGGATGGGTTTAAGCCCGAAGTCGTGGCGGTCAGGATCGCGGCCGGGACGACCAAGATTGAGCCGATCAAAAAGGCGAATTGGGAGATTTTTCTTGGTGTCAGTCCGTAGACTTCAATCAAGGTGGGATTCTCACCCAGGGCGCGAAGGGCAATACCGAGATTGGTCCTGGTCAGCAAATATTGAAGCAAGGCAAAACAGATCACGGCGCAGACCAGCACGATTGCCAGCATGGGTGCCACAAATAAACCAGGCGCCAGCTCGATACTTTTACTCAATGGTGTACTGATCGTCACTAACCCACGGCCAAAGGCCATCGCAATAAGGTTTTGAACCACGATTGCGACACCGAAAGACGCCGCGAACACGGTGAAGAAAGAACCTTCGTGACGCTGGATAATTGCATAGACCCAGCGATCCAGCATCATGCCGAAAATAGCAGCCGCCGCGATTGCGGTTAGCGCCGCGATTGGCCAACCCAAGTGGGCAACTGAGTACATTTCAAAGAACGCATAGCCGGCAATCGTAAAAGTGGCACCGTGCGCCGCGTGAAAAATCCGCGTCATGCCGAAAATCAGCGAGAAGCCGGCCGCAATCAGTGCATACAGCGCACCGGTTTGCAGGCCGTTAAAGATCAGTTGAACAATCAGCATGAAGCATCTACTAGGGGCAGCTTAGATGAAGGTCTTTTTATTATTTGCCAGGGACCAGTAATTTACCGGTGCCATCGCCCGCGATTTCCATGATTTGAATCGGTGCTTTAACGGTACCGTCAGCTTCAAAGGAAACCGTTGATCCAGCAAATTCAAACTTGTCCGTTGCTTTGCGTTGGGCGAGCAAATTCTCACCGGTCACTGGCTTACCTGCCTTTTCTAGTTCTGCTGCTAACAGGCCGAAGGTCAGTACTGAGTTGTAGTAATTGACAACATAAGTCGTTGGTTTTTTACCGTATTTCGCGGTGTAGTCGGTGATCAGACGCTTGGTGCGGGCATCTTGTTTATCCCAATCAATTTGCTGGCTTGTGTAGATGATACCTTTCGCTTCAGGTAGTTTCTGCACTGATGGGATATCGACGGCCGAGTAACTGGCAAGTGGCTGACTCACGCCGTTGTCGCGAAGTTGTTTGACCAACTGACTCTCTTGATTGCCGTAGGTGGCAAAGTAAACGACGTCTGGTTTGACATCGCGAACCCGTGCAGCCACACCAGAAAATTGCTGCGCAGTGGTTGGGATTGAAAACGAACCGACCAGTTCACCGCCCACTTTGGGTAATTCGGTGCCGAGTTCCTTGACAATCGCCTGGCCGAGTGGGTCATCAACGTAAATCAAGGCGACGCGTTTCAAGCCTTTCTCTTTCACAAGATAAGGCACGATGATTTTCACTTCGAAGTTTGCCAGCGGGATGGTGTTCCAGAAATACTCACCGAGAGTGGCTAGGTCGGGGCCTACACCGCCACCGTTAACCACGACGGTCTTGGTGCGGGCGCCAACTGGTGCAACCGCTTTGGATACGCCGGTAAACGCTGACAGCATGAAAGGCACTTTGCTGACGTTAATGAGCTTGTTTGCAGCGACTACCCCTTGAGCTGGTGTCGCCTGACTGTCTTCGTAAACAATGCTCAGCTTGCCCGAAAGCATTTTGTCAGCATTGATGTGCTCAACCGCCAGATTGGCGCCACTACTGAAGATTTGACCGTATTCAGCGTTGTCGCCGCTCATGGGGAAAGCCCCGCCGATGGTGATATCTGCAGCGAGTGCTGGCTGTAAGGCCAGCGCAGCGATTGCGAGGATAGACGCGAGGGATGGCACAGCAAAAAGCTTTTTCATTTGTTTGTCTCCAATAACGTTAAGTCGTCTTGTTGCGACGTAATTTTCACTACTCTACCTTCAGATTGCTCTCTTTCCCAGTAATTCTTGCAAAATTTCTTCAGTGTGCTGCCCGAGCGTCGGTGGTGCGCGTCGATATTCGATCGGTGTATCAGAAAAAATCATCGGACTGGCCGTTGTAGGTGTAGAGCCAGCGACGGGATGCGGCATGTTCTTCCATATCCCTCTTGCAACAACTTGCGGGTGGTCAAACACTTGATCGATCGACTGGATTGGGCCGCATGGTACACCCACAGCTTCCAGCTTGGCTATCCATTCGTCGCGCTTGCCGCTTGCCATGATGACTTCGAGCAGGGGGATCAACTCGTCCCGATTGATAATGCGCTGGCGATTGGTGATGTATTTCGGATCGGTGGCGAACTCAGGTCGTTCGATTGCTTGGCAATACGATCTGAATTGCGAGTCGTTACCCACTGCAACAATCATGAAACCATCTGAGGTTTTGAATACTTGATAAGGCACAACGTTTTGATGAGCATTGCCTGCACGCTGCGGTGTCACACCAGATGTCATGTAATTGAGATTCTGATTAGCCAGCATTGCTACGTGACAATCAAGCAAGGCGATATCCAGATGCTGGCCTAATCCACTGTGATCGCGCTCCCGAATAGCGGCCACGATTGCCAGTGAGGCGTACATCCCCGTGATAATGTCCGTCACCGCGACGCCAGCCTTCTGGGGACCCGCACCCGGTAATCCGTCGCGTTCTCCAGTGATGCTCATTAGGCCGCCCATGCCCTGAATCATGAAGTCGTAACCGGGCCGCTCAGCAAATGGGCCAGTCTGTCCGAAGCCCGTGATTGAACAGTAAATCAAATGAGGGAACTCTGCCTTCATGCTTTCGTAGTCGAGCCCGTACTGTTTCAAGCCACCTACTTTGAAGTTCTCAACCAGAATATCGCAATGCTTGGCAAGCTCGCGCACGATTTGTGCACCTTCTGGGCTAGCCAAGTCAATTTCGATCGAACGTTTATTTCGGTTGGTACTTAAGTAATAGGCTGCTTCAGTTGTATCGTGGCCGTCCGCGTCCTTTAAAAAAGGTGGGCCCCACGCCCGTGTGTCATCGCCGAGTTTGGGGCGTTCAACTTTGATCACATCGGCACCCAGATCAGCCAGGTTCTGGGTGCACCAAGGCCCTGCCAACACACGTGATAAATCCAGCACCCGTATGCCTGTCAATGGTGCCTGTCTTGCTTGAGTCATTTATTTAAATTCCGCGTAACCGTGGCTTAACACCACAACATCTCTCTCAGCCACTTTGGCACGATAGCTTGCGCTGTTCGGGCCGGTACGCCACATTTCTACTATTAAGGTTTCACCGGGATAAACCGGCGAAGAAAAACGATTGTGCAAGGCTGTCAATTTACTGGCATCGTTACCGCAAAGCATCTGAACCACTGCTCTGGCAGCAACGCCATACGTGCACAGACCGTGCAGGATGGGCTTTGGATAGCCCGCAGCGGTCGCAACGGCTGGGTCTGCATGCAAAGGATTGTCATCCCCGCTCAAGCGATAGATTAATGCTGCTTGAGGTAGCGTAGGGATGGTGCAAGTCAGGTCAGGTGTCGTGTCGGGGGTCGCCTTGAGCTGCTCCGGGCTTTCGTCGGTGTGACTTAACCCGCCGTCGCCACGACAGAAGGTAGTCGACGTGATGGTTGCAAGCAAGGTGCCTTTATCATCGCGTAGCAGTCGCTCGCTGATCACCAGAGCACCTTTGTCTGCGCCTTTGTCGATCACGTGCGTGATTTTGAGCGTGCTGACAACTTTGCCTTCGGCAGGGATGGGATGATGAATGTTCAGTCTCTGCTCACCGTGCACGAGTTTGACCCAGTTCACGCCGGTCGCTGGATCTTTCATCCAGAAACCGGGATAGCCCAGAACCACGGCTATGGTGGGGAAGGCTTGCAGGTTTTTCTCATAGGTGAATTGCAGATGACCTGCATCCGTGGCTTCTTGACCCAGACCAATGCCTAACGCGTATAGGATTGAATCCTTCGCGGTGTAAGTATGATTGACGACCGGAAACTTCCAGTTCTTGATGGTTTGATAGTCCATGATTAGATGGGATCCCAGCCGATCACGTCGCCCGAGCGCTCAAGCGGATAGAAATGGCTCTTTAGGGCCGGTGCACCGATAGCTGCGATGGATTCTGGTGTCCAGCCTTCGCTCATATGTACTGACCGCACTGGACGTGGCTGGCTGAAGATCATGATTTCATTGGCGCGCACACCGAAGATTTGAGCCGTCACGTGGCTTGCGGCGTCGCTGGATAGGTATACAGCCATGGGTGCGATCTTGCCTGCATCCATTTTCTGTAGTTTCTCGACCCGTGCTTTTTCTTCAGGTGTATTTGCAGGGATGGAGCTTGTCATGCGGCTCCAGGCAAACGGGGCGATGCAGTTCGAGCGCACGTTGTAGCGTGACATATCCAGCGCGATCGATTTGGATAAGGCTGCGATACCGAGCTTGGCTGCTGAGTAGTTGGCTTGGCCAAAGTTACCAATCAGTCCGGACGTCGAGGTCATGTGCACAAACGAGCCAGACTCTTGTTCGCGGAAATAGTTTGCCGCAGCTCTGCTGACGTAGTAGGTGCCGTTCAAATGGACGTCAATGACTTGGCTCCATTCTTCGTCGCTCATCTTGTGAAACACGCGGTCACGCAGGTTGCCAGCGTTATTGACGACGATATCGATTTTGCCGAAGTGCTGGACTGCTGTTTCGATGATGTTGTTGGCACTCGCGCGCGTTGCAACGCTGTCTGTGCAGGGCACTGCTTGCCCGCCAGCCTTAATAATCTCATCCACAACCTGCTGTGCCGGACCAGCATTTAAACCGTCACCGTGCAAACTTGCACCAATGTCGTTTACCACCACCTTTGCACCTGCGGCCGCCATCGCCAAGGCGATGCCACGTCCCACGCCGCCACCAGATCCTGTCACAACTGCTACTTTGCCTGCCAACATTCCACTCATGCCGATTCTCCGTTTATTTTGAATTTTTAGGTGTTACAACGCAATTGTTGCAATATAGTAGGGCCAAATGCATAGGTTCGCTATTCAGTTTTCGGGATGACGGCCTTAGTCTGTTCAAAATACAAGCTATGCGGGCTGCTTCAATAAAATAACAAAGCAATGGATATGAAATGAGAAGAGTTTCTCTGGTTAGGCTATTTGCGTTGATGGTCTGGTTTTCGTCTTCTGTACTAGCGCAGACGTGGCCTGATCGGCCAGTTGATTTTATTGTGCCCTTTGCCCCGGGCGGACCGGTCGATACGACCGCTCGAATCACGACACAGGCGCTCTCACAGTTATGGAAGGTTTCCGCCATCATCGAGAATAAGGCGGGAGCAGGTGGCATATTGGGTGCACAAGCTGCTGTTAAAGCTGCCCCTGATGGTTATCATTTTTTCTTTGCCGCCATCCATCACTCTATTTTGCCGGCGTTAAAAAATAATCTGACTTACGACGTACAGAAAGATTTGGTCCCTGTTGGCTTCGTGGCGAGATTTCCGATCGTGCTTGTCGTGAATCCGTCATTGCCAGTCAAAACGGTATCAGAGCTGGTTGCCTATGCCAAGGCCAATCCTGGAAAACTGTCTTACAGTTCATCTGGTACTGGTGGTGGTACACATCTGGCAGGTGAGATTTTTGACAGCCTTGCGGGCACCAAGATGCAACACATTCCCTACAAGGGCAGTGCGCCGGCCATGCAGGATCTTGTTGCTGGACAAGTCCAGTTGATGTTTGCCGATGCGCCGTCGGCCCTACCCTTTATCAAGGCGGGCAAAATTCGTGCTCTGGCTGTTGGTAATCCAGAGCCATCGAGCTTTTTCCCCGATCTGCCGACTATTGCCCAATCAGGCGTCGTGGGATACGAAGCGTATTCTTGGACAGGCTTGATGGCACCCGTTGGCACACCGCAAGCCGTTATCGATCGCGTGAACGCTGACTTGGTGAAGGTGCTATCTGACCCCAGGACGGTTGAGGCACTTAAAGTAGCAGGCGCTGAGCCCGCTCCTGACAGCCCTGCTCAATTTAAAGTTTTCATTGCTACCGAAATCAAAAAATGGGGCGATATTATTCGCGCTGCCCACATCACAGTCGATGAGTAGTCGTGCTGATACATTCAATAATTTATTTTGTTGAACACGATGACTAAGGCTGCAAGCGAACGGATGATCCTTATTCTGGCTTGATATTGCCCTTTGTCACCACGTCTTGCCAAAGATCCAGTTCGTGCGCAATCCGATTACCGAACTGAGTCTCGTTGATCGTGTCGACGGCGTAGCCACCTTTTTCAACTGCTGCAATAAAGTCAGGATTACTTCTAACCTTGTTGGTCGCTTCCCTGAGTCTTGCGACCACTTCATCAGGCATTTTTAAGGGACCAATCAGGCCTATCCAGCCGACAACCTCATAATCTTTGATGCCTGATTCAATCATCGTAGGCACGTTAGGCATCCCTGGATTACGAGTGCGCGAGGTCACCGCCAGCGCTCTGCCTTGTCCCGCATCGACGAATACTTTGGCAGTGCTGATGATGTCAAACATGAAAGTGATCTTGCCACTGACAACATCCATCATGGCTGGCGAATTACCCTTGTAAGGCACATGCAGCATTTCAGTACCAGTCGACTGGCGTAATAACTCTGCAGACATGTGGTTGGATGCGCCGATCCCTGCTGAGCCAAATGACACTTTATCGGGGTTCAGCTTAGCGTAGTCGACCAGCTCTTGAATTGAGTTTGCCGGTATCTGAGGACCGATCACGAGCATATTTGTGTAATTGACGACCGATGCAATCAACGTGAAGTCAGTGCGTGGATCGAACATCTTGCTACGCTGCACGACCGGCGTAATGGTCATACTTGGACTGGCGACGAAGTTAAGCACGTAGCCATCTGGCGTCGCCTTTGCGGTCTGATCAGCCGCAATCATTCCACTTGCACCTGCCTTGTTTTCGACGACGACAGAACTTTTTAGTTCGTCGCCGAGATACTTGGCAAACAACCGGGCGGTCGTATCTACCGGGCCTCCCGCCGAATAGCCCACTAAGAGTTTGATCGGACGCTCAGGCCATTTATTTTCGGCCGCGGCTGCTGTACAGCCGAGTGTGAGGCCGATTGATATTAGCAGCGTGCTTAAGTGCTTCATGGGTTCCTTCATTCTATTTTGGCGCCAGATTCTTTTACGGCTTTGCCCCAGGTGATGAGGTCTGCTTGTATCGTATTGGCGAATGTTTCTGGCGTTGAAGCAACGATATCGTAGCCGCTGGCATTGAGTTGTGCTTTGACTGAAGGGATATTTGCGACTTCGTTGAAAGCTTGATTCAGTTTGTCGATAATAGGCTTAGGGGTGCCAGCCGGTGCGATAATTCCGTACCACCCATCAATTACAAAGTTTGGTACTGTCTCTGCAATGGTTGGGGTATCGGGAAGCAAAGGTGAGCGCTTGGCACTGGCGACCGCAAGCGGCCTGAATTTGCCGGTTTGAACCTGAGGGTAAGATGTAGAAAAGCTATCAAACATCAGATCAATTTCGCCGCCTAGCAAAGCAACAACGACAGGCCCGCTGCCTTTGTAAGGCACATGCACCATCTTCGTATCGGTTGCCCGTTGAAACATCTCGGATGACAGATGGCTGGTGTTGCCGTTACCAGCTGATCCATAGGACAGCTTGCCAGGATTTGTCTTGGCGTAGGCGATGAGTTCACTGACGGTATTGACAGGCAAACTCGGTTTGACCACTAGCAGTAAAGGAAGTCTGGCAACCAAAGAAACGGGTGCGAAATCCTTGAGCGTGTCATATGGCAGGGAGGGATACAGCGCCGGATTGATCGCATGAGCCGACAACACCATCAAAATCGTGTATCCGTCTGGCTTGGAGTGCGCCAGGGCGTTAGTGGCTATAGTGCCGCCAGCTCCGGCCTTATATTCAATGACGACTGGTTGACCCAGTTTCTTTTGTAACTCCGCCATCATTGGGCGTGCCAGAAAATCAGCACTGCCTCCCGGAGGATAGGGCAGCAGCAGCGTAATTGGCTGAGTGGGGAACGCCTGCGCTCCCACCCACGTCGCCACGAAAAACAATCCAAGCACCATCGATCGTAAAACCAAGTGAGCCGAGCGCTGTAACGTCGATTGTTGATTCATGTTGCTATCCTTTGATGATACGGAGCTAGATTAAAACGATGTCAAACGGCTGGGTTAAAAACTCAGTTGGCCATCCGCGCCTCGTTTGATTACCGACATATTCTCCGCGCGTCGCAGTGGTGCCCCTGTTTTGGATTGAAGCTCATCAAAGCTCAGGCCATCCAGCAGCGCCCGAACAATAAATTCGCCAGCTTTGACAGCAACGATGGCCAGATCCGTGTAGACGTGCTTGACGACCCCTATCCCTGTTAACGGATAGGTGCACTGCTCAAGCAGTTTGGGTGATCCGTCTTTAGCGACGTGATCCATCGTGACGATCACACTTTTTGCACCAATCGCCAGATCCATCGCTCCGCCAATGGCGGCGATGGCGTTCGGTTCGATGGTCATCCAGTTTGCCAAATCACCGTTGGCTGCGACTTGAAAACCACCGAGCACTGAGTAGTCAAGATGACCGCCCCGCATCATCGCAAAAGCAGTTGTGTGCTCGCATATTGAGGCGCCTGGCACAAGCGTGATTGGCGTGCGGCTGGCGTTGATCAAGTCCCAGTCAACCTCGTCCCCTTCAGCGTTGCGACCCATGCCGAGAATTCCATTCTCGCTGTGCAACAGGATTTCTTTGTCTTTGGGCAAGTAATTACTGACCTGTGTCGGCATGCCGATACCAAGATTGACCACCGCGCCATCCTCGAAGTGCTGAGCCACGAGATAAGCGATTTCTAGGCGGTTCAGCGATTGATAGTTGCTCATTTGCTGGCTCCTGTTTGGACTACGGCGTCGACAAAAATGCCTGGTGTCATGATGTATTGAGGGTCTAGTGTGCCAAGTTCAACGATTTCCCGGACTTGGACAATCGTATGTTTACCGGCCATCGACATGACCGGACCAAACTGCCGCTGTGCGAAACGGTAGGTCAGGTTGCCCCAGCGGTCGCCTTTGTCCGCTTTGATCAGAGCGAAGTCTCCTGACAAGGGCTGCTCAAGAATGTAGCCCTTGCCATCGATGACTCGCTGCTCTTTACCTTCAGCAATCAAGGTGCCATAGCCCGTCGGCGTAAAAAAAGGACCCAAGCCCGCGCCAGCTGCCCGAAGTCTCTCCGCAAGAGTGCCTTGAGGCATACATTCGAGTTCGATTTTGCCAGCTTTGTAAGCTTCGGCAAACGCCTCTGAATTCGGTGGCCGCGGATGCGAGCAAATCACCTTGCGGACACGTCCTTGCCGGATCATCGCCGCAATGCCACGATCGAAGGTACCCGCGTTGTTGGCAATGATGACCAGTTCTTTAAGATCCTTGTCGATGATCGCATTCATCAATTCGTAAGGAACGCCTGCCTCACCAAAACCACTGACGATGATGGAAGCACCGTCCTGGATGGGGGCGATTGCATCTTCGAGCGACGCTTTTATTTTATTCAACATACTTTATTGCTCCATGGATAGGTGAGCGCCTTCGACGATAGGTTTCCATGTCGCACGTTGCTCATCAATGTAGGTTTGAAACGCTTCAGGGGTATTGCCCCCGGTTACGCCGCCCATCGCTTGAAACCGGGCTTGCATATCTGGGGCCTCAAGCACCGCTTTGGTCGCTTGCTGTATTTTGCGCCGTATCTCGATTGGGGTGCCTGCTGGTGCTACCAAACCAAACCATGCGGTCACAATCATGTCGTCGATACCCGCCTCAGCCATCGTCGGCACATCAGGCAATTCAGGCGAACGTGTCTTGCTCGTGATGGCCAAGGCGCGGAATTGACCGCCTTTGATGTAGGGCATGGAGCTTGGCAGGTTGTCTATCATGAAGGTGAACTGTTTGCCTAACAAAGCTGACACTGCAGGACCAGCCCCTTTGTAGGGGACGTGCGCGGCTTGTATTCCAGCGCGCTGAAGGAACATCTCGCCCGATAGGTGAGGTGATTGGCCAGTGCCCGATGAGCCAAAAGAGTACTGTCCGTTTGGGTTTTTCTTGATGGCGTCTATCAGTTCGCGAGCGGTTTTGTATGGGGACTCGCTATTCACGACCAGGATGTTGGGTACGGCAACGACGAGGGTCACGGCACTGAAATCTTCAGGTTTATAGGGTAATTTCTTGTACATCGAATAGTTAATGGCATTGGGTCCGATATTGCCCATGTCCAGGGTGTAACCATCCGGAGCAGAACGAGTAAGTGCCTGCGAGCCGATAATGCCAGCAGCTCCAGCTTTGTTCTCAACCACTACCGTCGTACCCAAAGCGGCTGCCAGTTTGTCGCTGATCACACGGGTAGATATGTCTGCCGTCCCGCCAGGTGCCGCCGGTACGATTATGGTGATGGGTTTGTCGGGCCAGGCAGCGGATACGTTAAGTACCACCCCTAATGCCATTAGCCAGAACAGCAACATTTTTGATGTCGTTTTCATATTGTCTCCTCAAGCTTTTTTGCTCGTTTTGTGGCATTGTACGTGTGCTTTATAGTTATACGGGATTTTAAGAATAAGAACGCAGACTTTCAAAAACAGAGAATCCTGTATCTGCGACGAGCGTTACTATATCCGCCATAAGGAGAACCAATATGGACTTGACCTGGACCACAGAAGAGTTGGCTTTTCGTGACGAAGTTCGCGAATTTGTAAAAACTCAGATCCCTGAAGACATGCGTGCAAAAACCTTTGCCCATCAAAGGGCAAGCCGCGAAGATTACATTCGCTGGCACAAGATTCTCGCAAATAGGGGTTGGGGTGCACCTAACTGGCCGAAAGAATATGGTGGCACAGGCTGGACTAGTCTGCAGAAACTGATTTTTGAAGTTGAAACGTTTAAGGGTGGCGCCCCAAGAATGTTGCCTTTCGGGCTGAGCATGATCGGCCCTGTTTTGATGAAGTTTGGTAACCAGGCGCAAAAAGACTATTACCTGCCTCGAATCATTAATATGGATGACTGGTGGTGTCAGGGCTATTCAGAACCAGGTTCTGGCTCTGATCTTGCGTCCCTGAAAACCAAGGCTGAAATTGTCGGTAATGAGTTTGTGATCAATGGCCAGAAAACCTGGACAACCCTTGCGCATCACGCTGACTGGATGTTCTGTTTAGTCCGAACCGATCCCAGTGCCAAAGCGCAGCGTGGGATTTCGATGGTGTTGATCGACCTGCGTCAGCCTGGTGTGAAGGTCCGTCCGATCAAGACCTTGGATGCTGGCGCGGAAGTCAATGAGGTCTGGCTGGAGAACGTCAAGGCCCCGCTCGAAAATCTGGTGGGCGAATTAAACGGCGGTTGGACTTACGCCAAGTACTTGCTTGGGCATGAGAGAACCGGTATTGCCGGTTTGGGATACTGCTACCGTGAGCTGGCGATTCTTAAAGCGCTGGCAGACCGCACCACCTCCCGGGGCGAGTCGCTTGGCATGGACCCAAGAGTGCGCGACAACATTAATCGCGTCGAAGCATCAGTGCGTGCGCTTGAAATGCTGCTGCTGCGCGTTGCCGCGGATAGTAGTTCGGCGGAACCAGGTCCTAAAGCGTCGATTCTCAAAATCAGAGGATCCGAAATTCAACAAGACCTTGCTCGGTTGCAAATGCAAATTGCAGGAGCCGATACATGGCCGTATGACCCCGACTGGATGTTTGCGGAATCGACTTTTCACGGTCCGAGTCCCGATTTCTCGCCGGCGGCAGCGGCGGCATATTTCGATACGCGTAAAACAACTATCTACGGCGGCAGTACTGAAGTGCAGAAGGGCATCATTGCCAAGCACATTATCGGCGTATAAAAGGATCTAAAAATGGATTTTGCTTACTCAGAAGAACAACGCATGTTGACTGACAGTTTGCGCCGTGTCATGAGCGAAAACTGGACCTTCAAACACAGGCGGGCCCGCCAGGCAACGGGTCAGATGGATGAACGGGCGTGGCAGTCGCTCGCTGAACTCGGTGTGGCCGGTCTGATGGTGCCGGAGGCATACGGCGGGTTCGGTGAGTCTCCCGCGACGATGTTGACTGTTCACCAGGAGCTTGGTCGTGGATTGGTCAGTGAACCGGTTATTCCTAGTGCGGTCATGGCGGTCACCTTGTTGTCTCACAGCAAAAACGAGGCGCTAAAAGCAAAGTGGTTGAGCGCTCATGCTGAAGGTGAGGCCGTGCTATCGATTGCCTGGCAAGAAGAGGGTGAGCGCTACTCTATCAGGCCTTTGTGCACGCATGCCGGAAGCGCCACCGGTGGTTTCGAACTGAGCGGTCGCAAGACCCTGGTCTGGCATGGTGCCGCTGCGAACGCACTCATTGTGTCGGCCTTGCTTGACGGAGAAATCGCACTGTTCTTGATTGAGCGGTCCGCGACTGGTTTGTCATTAACAGACTATCCCACCTTTGATGGGATGCGCACGGCCACAGTCGGTTTAGACAAAGTGACGGTTGGCGCAGACGCTCTCATCGCCAAAGGCGCTGAAGCCGAGGCGCTGATGAATCTGGCACTGGATTTCGGCATCACTGCACTTTGCGCACACGCTAGTGGTGCGATGGAATACCTGACTGAGGTCACGATTCAGTACCTGAAAACAAGACAGCAATTTGGTCAGTATCTCGCTAACTTCCAAGTCCTACAGCACCGTATGGGGGACATGCTTATCCAGCAGGAAATGGCTTTGTCGATGACCTATGTCGCCGCACAGGCTTTGGGTCAGAGCAACGCAGCAGAGCGCAGCCGTTTGGTCTCGATGACAAAAGTTGAAGTTGCTGCTGCTGCGCGCCTGGTTGGCGAGGCGGCAGTCCAGTTACACGGCGGGATGGGGATGACAGATGAGCTCGAAGTAGGCGACTACTTCAAACGACTGACCTACACAGACCTGCTACTCGGCGACACGCTTCATCACCTGCAGCGCATGCAGGATATGGAGAGTTAAGCATTATGACGACAAGCGATCTAAGCGCATGGGTTGGGCGTTCTAAGACTGTATCGGATCGACTGGATCCCAATCATGCTGCTTCGATTGCGGTCACCTTGGGTCAGCCCAAGCCGGAAGCAGGCAGTAGTCTTGCGCCGCTCTGGCACTGGGCTTATTTTCTTGAAACCGTGCCGCTGTCCGAGACCGGAAGAGATGGTCATCCTGCGCGCGGCAGTTTTCTGCCACCTGCAGACAATCGCAACCGGATGTGGGCAGGTGGGCGCGTCAACTTCATTGAAGCGCTGACGGTGGGCGTTGACGCAGAGAAGACCTCAACCGTGCTGGCTATCAAGGAGAAGCAAGGCAGGACAGGCTCTCTGTTGTTCGTGACGGTCAAGCACGACATTGTGCAAAACGGCAAGCTCGTCATCAGTGAAGAGCAGGATATAGTTTATCGGGAGCCTAGTCCACCCAAGCTGATGGGAAGCGAAGCCGCCCCCGTGTCTAAGTGGTCATATCCCGTTCATCCAACAGAAGTTATGTTGTTTCGTTATTCGGCAGTGACCTTCAACAGTCATCGAATCCACTATGACTACCCTTACGTGACACAAACTGAGGGCTATCCAGGCCTGGTCGTGCACGGCCCTCTGATTGCCACCATGATGTGCCAAGGTTTCACGCAAGCGAATCCAAAAGCGCGTGTGAAACATATGGCTTATCGAGGCCTGCGTCCTTTGATCGCCCCAACACCTTTTGAAGTCGCAGGCACCATACAAGACAACGGTCAGGCTCTCGTCTGGGCGCAGCAAGATGGCACGCTTGCTCATCAAGCTGAAATTCAATTTGAAATCTAAGCAATGAATACTTCTGCACCGCCAACATCCGCTCGTCCCCGTCCTCTCGACGGGATTACCGTGGTGAGTCTTGAGCATGCCATCGCCGCGCCTTTCTGCACGAGACAACTCGCCGATATGGGCGCACGCGTCATTAAAGTTGAGCGCCCAGGCGTTGGTGATTTTGCTCGCAACTACGATACGCGGACAAATGGTTTGGCATCCCATTTTGTATGGACGAATCGATCGAAAGAAAGTTTGACCCTCGACCTAAAACATCCTGATGCGCACGCGATCTTGATGCAGCTGTTATCGCAGGCTGATGTGTTAGTTCAGAATCTCGCGCCGGGTGCGGCAGCTCGAATGGGGCTGTCGTTTGAGGCCTTGCACCCGCAATTCCCGACACTGATTGTCTGTGATATTTCAGGCTATGGCGAGGGTGGTCCCTACGAGACCAAAAAAGCGTACGACTTGCTGATCCAGAGTGAGAGCGGTTTTGTATCCACCACAGGCTCGCCAGATGCGCCTGCCAAAGCAGGGTGCTCTTTGTCGGATATTGCGGCAGGCTCCTACGCTTATTCAAGTATTCTGAATGCGCTGTTGTTGCGCCATAAGACGGGCCTCGGCAGTCGGTTAGATGTCTCAATGTTGGAAAGTACGGTTGAGTGGATGAGTTTTCCACTTTATTACGCGTATGACGGTGCCCCACCTCCTGTGAGAGCGGGCGCTGCCCATGCAACTATTTATCCCTATGGGCCTTTTCCGGTAGGGGATGGCAGCCAGGTGATGCTCGGTTTACAAAACGAACGAGAATGGGTCGCTTTTTGTGACAAGGTTTTGCAAGACCCTTCGGTCGCGACCAGCGCCGATTATGAAAACAACTCCAAACGATCAGCCAACCGGGATCCTTTGCGCAAGTTGATCGTTGAGGCCTTCAGCAAAATGACGATTGACCAAGTGGTCCAGCGCCTTGAGGATGCTCAAATCGCCAATGCACGGGTGAACGAGATGAAAGACGTCTGGGCACATCCGCAGCTCAAGGCGCGCGAACGATGGGTTGAGATTGATAGTCCCGCCGGCCCATTGCCTGCTCTGTTGCCGCCCGCCAGCAATAATCAGTTCGACCCGCGCATGGATCCAATACCTGCTATTGGCGAGCATACAGCCAAGATCTTGAAAGAGCTGAACATCAGCGAGCAGAAGATGACTGATCTTCTTGCCGCGAAAGCGATTTAGGCAATTATGATTTTTTTCAAATATGCTGTTTGGGCTGCTGTAGCCGGTGGTCTCATCCCAGTGATGGCCGTCCTGAACTCCAAGCTCGGGGCAACGCTGGGTAACCCCTTGCATGCGCCAGTGATTCTGATGCTTGTAGGCTTGCTTGTGGCCGTGAGCATTAGCCTCGCTCTGACGTCCAAGCTACCCAACATTCGCGCGCTTGAATCCGTCAATCCAACGTATTTATTGGGTGGGTTTTTCGTGTGTTTTTATGTGGTGAGCGCCACTCTCTTGTCCCCTCGTATCGGGGTCGGCAACTTTATTCTGTTCGCCGTGTGTACACAGATTTTTATGTCTGCGGCAATTGACCACTTCGGATTATTTGGTGCCGCTGTTCGAGAGGTGTCACTAGCGAGGCTCGGTGGACTTGCTTTGGTGATCGCAGGTTTGATAACGTCGCAGATGGCGAAGGGCTGACTCAATAACCACGTATCGAGTGGATATTTAATTGAATTGACCTGGTTACTAGGCTCACAGCAGACTAAGTTAGCACCCAGATGGATTGTGCTTCAACGGTCAAAAGCAATTCTTTGATCGACCCCTGTGGCAGCGTCAGATCCGGCGCAAGCTCACTCAGCGGCTTCAAGACAAACGCCCTCAAATGCATACGAGGATGCGGCAAAGTCAGTCGAGGCGTATCCATGCATATTCCGTCATACCAAAGTAGATCCAGATCAAGCGTTCTCGGTGCATTGGGATAAGGCCTTTGCCGACCAAATGCTGTCTCGATAAGCTGAAGTTGATCAAGTAATTCTATCGGTGACAGGTGTGTGACTAATTTGACGACCGTATTGATAAAAGCTGGCCCCGCAGCATCAACTGGTTCGCTGCCATAAAGTCGCGCAGCCTCGCACGAATCCACACCAACCGTCCGTTTTATCGAAACAAGCGCATCAGTGATTGTCAGGCGCGCATCGCCCAGATTGGCACCCAGCCCGACGAAGGCTGTTACGGTCATGTTGGATCGTAACTACCACCGCCATCGCCGCTGTTGCCATGTTCGGTATCGGTCGATGTTTTGGCGTTTGAACGGCTTGGGCCACGGCGACGTCTGGCCCGAGTACGTGAAGCCGTTGTCGTACCAGCATCGCGAGGTTGTTTAGCAAGATCATCAAGCATCTGGGCCCGACCAGCGTCGTCGGAATTGGCCAGATCCATCCACCACTGAGCCAGTACGCTGTCAAACTGATGTGCAGCCGCCCGTAACTGAAGAAAATCAACAGCGGCTCTGAATCTGGGCTGTTCAAACATCCGCCAGATTGATTTGGGCAAGCGACGTTCGAAGCGTGGCTGCATAAACCAGATTTCACGCATGTCAGAGGCAAATCGCTTTTGGATGGCGAGCTTCACAGTTTGCTCATCCAGCACTGAATCGGCGGCAGACATAAGCGACTGAACATACGGTTCGCCGTTGGCCACCATTAATTTGCAACGAGCTTCAACTTGCTGCCATAACAGAGCTGCAAATAAAAAGCTCGGGCTAACGGTCTTGCCAGCGCGAATCCGATGATCGGTTCGATCCAGTGCAAGTTCAATAAAGTCCTCTCCACCCGGTTGCTCGAAAACCACATCCAGCAGAGGCAACAGACCCTGGTGTAAACCATCTTGACGTAATTGGCGAATGCAGTCCATGGCGTGACCACAAGTCAATAGTTTGAGCATCTCGTCAAACAGGCGTGAGGCAGGCACGTTTTCGAGCAAATCCGCCATGGCAGCTATCGGCGCGCGGGTATCGGGATCAATTGTGGCGCCAAGCTTCACCGCAAACCTGACGGCACGAAGCATACGCACGGGATCTTCGCGATAGCGAGTTTGAGGATCACCTATCATCCTCACTACCCGTTTTTTCAGGTCCTCTACGCCATGATGAAAATCGATCACTTCTTCTGTTGATGGATCGTAATAGAGGGCGTTGATGGTGAAGTCCCTTCTTACTGCGTCTTGCTCATGATTACCGAATTCATTGTCGCGAAGGATCCTGCCGTGATCATCAGTTTGCTGATGTTCGGATGCGGGAGCACGAAACGTCGACGTCTCGATGATTTCCTGACCGAAGACGACATGCACAAGCTGAAACCGGCGGCCAATGATGCGGGCACGACGAAACAGTGGTGGTATCTGTTCGGGTGTTGCATTGGTCGCGACATCAAAGTCCTTGGGCTCAAGCCCCACGATCAAATCACGAACTGCACCGCCCACGATATATGCTTCAAAACCTTGTTGCTGCAATACCTCGCAAACTTTGATGGCGTGACGCGACACGTTGCGTCGGTCAATACCATGCCGAGATTTATCGATCCGCTGCGGACCAGACTTACGCCGGCCTAAAAGGCGACCGACAAAACTTTTTATTGTGGTTTGGATCATCAGGATTTGTTATCTTGCAAATGCTCGAACAACTTAAGCACAGGCCAATTACGTTGTTGTGCAAGGGTGAGTAAGCTTGCACTGGGATTGGTCACGATAGGATGCGTGACGGCTTCAAGCAGCGGTACATCGTTGATTGAGTCACTATAGAAATACGACGCGCTGAAATCATTGATACGCTTGCCGATACTGTTGAGCCACGAATTAACGCGAATTACCTTGCCTTCTTTAAAGCTTGGTACTCCCTGGATTTTGCCCGTGTAGCGCCCGCCGATGAACTCAGGGTCCGTGGCAATCAAGTGGGGTATGCCAAACGCACGTGCAATTGGCGCAGTCACGAAGCTATTGGTTGCGGTGACCAGTGCGCAGAGATCTCCTGCCACCAAATGTCCTTCAACGAGATCAAGCGCCTGCGGTGTCATGGCTGGACGAATCACTCGCTGCATATACTCCTCATGCCAGTGCGCTAGATGCTGAGGGGCCTGATTGGCTAATAAACCCAGCATAAACGCGGCCCCCTCTTCAGCTGTCAATTGACCAGCGTTATATCGATCCATGAGCTCATTATTGCGGGCGATGGCAACTGCTGGGTCGCCTACTTTGCCACTTCTGGCCAGATAGTCTGCCCATTGATAGTCGCTATCCAGAGGTAGCAGAGTGTGGTCCAGATCAAAGAGAGCAAGTCGGTTAGACGTCATGATTGCAAAAAGTCTCGGTCAGATAGCATGGCACGCAATAAAGGTACCGTGATGCTGCGGTGTTTGGACAGCGAGTAGCGGTCTAACGCATCAACCAGCGCGAATAACTGTCTGATGTCGCGGGCGTAATGCGAAAACATCCATTGCAACACATCGTGAGACAACGGCAGTCCAATCAGTTGGGCGTAGTTCTCAAGCGCAGACAACTTATCCTGATCTGATAGCGGATCAAGCCTGTAAACAAGATCCCAGCCCAAGCGCGTGCGCAGGTCTTCACGCAGATCCATCATTAAGGGTGCCCGATTACCGGATACCACCAAGGCAAAAGCAGTTTTTGCTGCCGCAACCTCGCGCCATCGATTGTACAAGGCAAATACCGCGGCTTGTTGCAACTCATTCATTGCTTGGATATCGTCTACCAGAATTAAACGGCCTCCGGTGACTGCATCGCGACTGCCTGTTGCAGCCGCCAGGATATCCGTATCTGAGCTTGTTGCGTCAAACAGGCTGGCTGTTTCTGCTGCTGCAAGCGCTTTGAGCACGTGAGTTCGACCGCAACCAGAGGTGCCCCACAGATATAACGCCCTCCCGGGGACCAAGCTGCGGACAGCCGCAATAGCCTCAGCGTTATCACCCGTAACGGTGTTTTCAAAGGTGGGTTGGGCAGAAGGGATAATCTCAAGCAATAACTGCTGTTGCATGGCTTCGTCTAAAATCCGAGTAAATCCTCACAGAAACTTGGCAATTGTCACACAACCACGGCTATCCCATGACACAACAGCAAACTCCCTTGACCTACCGCGATGCAGGCGTTGACATTGATGCAGGCGACGAACTGGTCGATCGGATCAAGCCCTTAGCAGCTAAAACCATGCGAGAAGGCGTTCTCGCTGGCATTGGCGGGTTCGGTGCTCTGTTTGAGGTGCCAAAGCGCTATAAAGAACCGGTCCTGGTCTCTGGCACCGACGGGGTGGGTACTAAGCTTAAATTGGCATTTGACTGGCATTGCCACGATACCGTTGGCATTGATCTGGTTGCCATGAGTGTGAACGATATTTTGGTGCAAGGCGCCGAGCCTCTGTTTTTTCTCGATTATTTTGCCTGTGGCAAGTTGTCTGTCGACGTCGCAGCCCAAGTGGTTGGTGGTATTGCCAAAGGTTGCGAACTCTCGGGCTGCGCCCTCATCGGCGGGGAGACGGCTGAAATGCCTGGCATGTACCCCGATGGTGAATACGATTTGGCGGGTTTTGCAGTTGGTGCGGTGGAAAAATCCAAAATCATTACAGGTAAAACGATTGTTCCTGGCGATATCGTGCTGGGTCTGGCTTCAAGCGGACCTCACTCAAATGGCTACTCATTATTACGCAAGGTTCTGCAGCGCGCGGGCGCCAAACCAGAGCAGGATTTTCACGGGCAGCCTTTACGGGAAGTTGTAATGGCCCCGACCCGTCTTTATGTGAAGTCGATGCTGGCCGTGTTGGCTGAATTTGGTGACTTGATCAAGGGTATGGCTCATATCACTGGCGGTGGTTTGCTAGATAACGTGCCACGTATTCTGCAGCCAGGTTTGCAGGCTTCGTTGCATCGCGACGCCTGGAAGTTGCCTGAGTTGTTTGCCTGGTTACAGCAACAGGGCGGCGTGACTGACTCAGAAATGCATCGGGTGTTCAATTGCGGCATTGGCATGGTCGTTATTGTCCCTGCCGCTCAGGCGAGTCAAATCAGCGTGGCTCTCAAGAATCAAGGCGAAACTGTCTACAACTTGGGCGAAATCCGTGAGTGCGCTCTAACTGATCCGCAAACAGTAGTGGAGTGACCTGAGTACAGGAACGCAAGTGGTGTTCCCATAATTGCTTGGTCTGCATTATCATCGTCTCTGTTATAAAAACGAAAAATAAAACAGAGACGGGGATAGCATGGAGTTTTCGCAACTGATCAAGTCGCGCAAGAGTATTCGCGGTTATTTAAACAAGCCTGTTCCTCGCGCAGTGATTGATGAAATTATCGAAGTGGCTAAATGGTCGCCTTCATCAATGAACACTCAGCCCTGGTACGTCCATGTAATTACTGGCGAACCGCTTGATCGAATCCGTCAGGGCAATACACACAATATGGTGACTGGGGTTCCTCCCAAACGCGATTTTCCAATGAAAGAAGCGTACCAGGGGGTACACCGCCAGCGTCAAATCGGGATTGCGGTGCAACTGTTTGAGGCGATGGGCATCGCTCGAGACGATAAAGAGAGGCGGACTGATTGGGTGATGCGGGGCTTCAGACAATTCGACGCTCCCGTCTCTCTGGTCCTGACCTATGACAAACACCTCGAGCCCGCAGCCATCAGTCAGTTCGACTTGGGTGCGTTATCTCACGCAATTGTCCTTGCCGCCTGGGAGAGAGGGCTGGGCACGGTCATCAACGGTCAAGGCATCATGCAATCAAGTGTTGTCCATGAACATGCAGGCATACCCGATGATCAAAGCATCATGACCTGTATTGCCATGGGATATCCCGACGAAGGCTTCGTGGCAAACCACGTAAAGTCTGTGCGTGAAGATAATCAAACATTTGTGCGCTACGTCGGCTTTGATTCGTGATGGGACGACGTAAAAAATTTCTTTGAATCTTGCCGCGCTTGCTTCGTTTGATTGCTGATGGAATCGCCCGCGGATCGCGTCGAAAGTATGCTTGCGACGAGAGAAAAACGCCCACCAGTCTTCGAAGACTAGGTCGACTGAATCCAAACGATAATGATACTGAAAGGTTGACTATGACGACGTTGTATCCACATTTGTTTACACCACTCGATCTGGGGTTCACCACGCTGCGCAATCGGGTGTTGATGGGTTCCATGCATACAGGCCTGGAAGATATCGCCGACGCACACGATCGTATCGCCGCTTTTTATGCTGAACGTGCCAAGGGCGGCGTCGGCCTGATTGTCACCGGTGGCTACGGCCCAAATGCTGATGGCTCTGTCAGGGCTGATACCGGTCTGATGAATAATGAAATCGAGGCGTCCAAGCACAAAGTTATTACACAAGCTGTGCACGAGCACGGCGCCAAAATCTGCTTGCAGATTTTGCACACTGGACGCTATGCCCGCGGTCAATCGTCCGTCGCGCCATCCGCCATCAAGGCGCCCATCAGTCGAAATATCCCAAGGGAAATGACTGAAGACGATATCCATCGCACAGTAGAAGATTTTGCAAACTGCGCCGCAATGGCGCAATTTGCCGGCTATGACGGCGTTGAGATTATGGGGTCCGAAGGCTATCTGATCAATCAGTTTCTGGTGAAACGAACGAATCACCGCACGGACGGATGGGGAGGGACGTACGAGAATCGAATGAAGTTCGGTCTAACCGTTATTCGGGCCGTTCGCGAGCGAGTGGGGGCCAAATTTATTATTGTGTTCCGTCTTTCTATGATTGATCTCGTCGAAGACGGCAGTACGTGGGATGAAGTGGTTCAGTTTGCTCAGGAGGTTGAAAAGGCGGGTGTCACTATCATCAATACGGGGATTGGATGGCACGAAGCAAGAGTGCCAACGATTTATACCGCGGTGCCTCGTGGTGCGTTTAGCGATGTAACTCAACGATTGATGGGGCACGTCAACATACCGGTAATCAGCTCGAACAGGATTAACGATCCGCAAATGGCCGAAGATATTATTGCCAGCGGTAAAGCCAATATGATCTCGATGGCAAGGCCGTTTCTGGCAGATGCAGAATTCGTCAATAAAGCCGCTGCTGGGCGTGCCGACGCTATTAACACTTGCATTGGTTGCAATCAGGCCTGTCTGGATCAGATATTCAGCGGACAAGTCGCCTCTTGTTTAGTCAACCCGCTCGCTTGTCATGAAACCGAGATAAAAATCCTTAAAACAGGAGTGGCTAGACGTGTGGCGGTGGTAGGTGCTGGGGTCGCAGGACTTGCGACTGCCACCACGCTGGCTGAAAGAGGACATCAAGTTACGCTGTTTGAGGCGCAGAATCAGATCGGTGGACAATTTAATTATGCAAAAGCGATTCCCGGCAAAGAGGATTTCAACGATACCCTGCGGTATTATCAAACGAGATTGAATGACTTGCGGGTTAAGGTGCAACTCGGTCGGTATGTAACAGGCGCAGAGCTGTCTGGCTTCGACCATGTCGCCTTGACGACGGGTGTGGTGCCAAGAGCCTTGAATATCGCTGGCATCGATCATCCGAAGGTAATGACCTATCCCGAGGCGATCGAGCATCCCGAGCGTGTTGGTAAGACAGTCGCGATTATTGGAGCAGGCGGGATTGGGTTTGATGTGGCAGAGCTTTTGACTCACTCTGGCGGGCACGATTACAAGGCAGAGCTTGATCAGTATCGTACCCAATGGGGTATCGATGTTCATTACACGGACGGGCGTGGTGGCCTGGTCGCCGAGCAAATGGTCGTCTCACCGCGCGAGGTTTTCTTGCTACAGCGCAAGGCCACCAAGCTAGGAGAGAATTTAGCTAAAACGACTGGCTGGGCTCGACGCTTGTTAATACAAAAGCGCGGCGTGCACATGCTGGGCGGTGTCGAGTACGTCAAGATTGATGACGACGGGCTGCACATCCGAGTCGACGGTAAGGATCAGTTGCTGCCTGTCGCAACTATTGTGATCTGTGCGGGGCAAGAGTCCAAGACGGATTTGGTTCCCGAGCTCGAAGATCGCGGTATACCGCATACCTTGATTGGTGGAGCGGATGTTGCGGCAGAGCTTGATGCCAAGCGAGCCATCGCTCAAGCGACTAATTTCGCTGTTGCATTCTGATTTTGTTTCGAGTCGAAGTTTGACAAGTTCGCTTCACGCAAGGGGGCACTGATGGATCGAAGAACCTTTACCCAAGCAGCACTTGGCGCACTAATGCCATCGGTTTTGAGGACTGCGCACGCTCAGCAACAAATTAAGAGTACCTCAGGGTTTCCTGAGCGCCCGATCAAGTTGGTCGTGCCTTACCCAGCAGGCGGTGTCGTGGATATCGTGATGAGAGCCGTGACAGAACCGCTATCCTACGATCTCGCGCAACGTATCGTCATAGAAAATCGCCCGGGCGCAGATGGTCGCATTGGTATTGACGCTGTTGCCAAAGCCCCTGCTGATGGCTATACGCTGATTGCCGCAACGCCCATACTCGCAGTGGGCGAGCACTTGATGGCAGAAATGAAAGGGCGTTCGAGGGAATTTGCAGGTGTTTGTGCCTTCGCAGCGCCACCCTCGGTGTTTGTAGTCAATAGTGATGTGCCGGCGACAACCTTGCAAGAATTTATCGAGCTTGCTCGGAAACGGCCAGGTTTTTATAACGCAGCTAATCCTAGCACCGGCAGCACCATGCATCTCGCGCAAGAACTTTTTTTTGAAAACGCCGGAATTGCGCTGACCAATGTGAATTACAAGGGGCAACCGCAATCGCTAGCGGATCTGGGGCAAGGTACTGTTCACTTCGGCTTGCTATCCCAAGACCTCGCCCTGACCCTGATTCAAACAGGTAAGGTGAGACCGCTTGCGATGAATATGGTTGCGCGCACGCGGGCGTTGCCTCAAGTGCCTACCGTGGCAGAGGCGGGCTTCCCAGACATACTGGTCAGAAGCTGGTATGGGGTGGCGGTTCCTGTCGCGACACCGCTGCCGGTCCGTCAGTTTCTTGACGAGCAATTTCAACGCAATATGAAACAGCCAGCCGTCCGCGAAAAGCTCGATGCCATGGAGTGTGAAATTCTAGGATTGGACGGCGCTCACTTCGATCAGCTGATCCAGAGTGAATATAAGCGCTGGGGGGCGCTGATCAAAACGAGAAATATCCACATATAGGCCAGGCGGCGAGAGCTGGGCTCTCGTTAACCCATCTATCTTTTAAATTTTGCTCGTGTTAGAAAGGTAGTCACCACGTCGTGGTGATTGCGACTTGTGCGCAATCTCTTGCTTCAACTGAAATCCTAGGAGATGAATATGTACAAGAACATATTGCTTGCTTACGATGGTTCTGAAGCTGATCAAAAAGCGCTACTAGCGTGTAAAGAACTCGCTAATTGGAGCTCGGCCAATATCACTTTGTTATCGGTATCGACCAACAATTATCACGTTTCTATGGAAATCGTGGGAGGATTTGTCACCCAGGATGAAATGGAAATTGACGAAGAAGCCCAGCGGGAAATCCTTGATACAGGCGTTCAATTGTTGCGCTCTGGTGGTTACAACGTTACGGGCGTCTGTCTGCGCGGGGACCCAGCGTTTGAGATTGCCCAATTCGCAAAGAAAAATAACGCCGATCTAATTATTGTTGGCCATAAACACCGCACCAATTGGGCCGCTCGCTGGTGGGGTGGCGCAAGATCCAAGGCTCTTATCGAGCTTTCACATTGCAGCGTTCTGATTGTCATTCTTGACGAGGCAGGTTAATCAGTTGGCGGGCTACGACATTGCGAAGTCACTTAACAAGAATTTGGCAGAGGATGAATCATGAAGACGATTACACAGTTTCTTGCAGAACGTTCTGATCCTGTCTGGTCGGTTAAACCAGATGACACGGTGATTGATGCCTTGAGAGTCATGGCAGACAAGAATATTGGCGCGCTTGTCGTGATAGCGGACGAGCGTCTGGTCGGCATATTCTCAGAGCGTGATTACGCTAGAAAAGTAGTATTGATGGGTAAAAGTAGTAGCTCGGTTTTGATCCGCGACATCATGACGAGTAAGACCATATCCATTACGCCTGGTCATACAGTCGAGCAGTGTATGCAGATCATGTCCGATCACAAAATCCGTCACTTGCCGATTTTGAAAGACGACAAAGTAGTTGGCATGATTTCGATTGGGGATGTCGTCAAATTGATGATTGCGACACAGAAGCTCATGATCGAGCAACTACAGCAATACATCACGACTTAGCTGGTTCTTCGCAATCGGACTGATCAAGTCGATGACCTCTTGCGTAGCTGAAGTCGAAAAGCAATTGACAATGTTTCGATCAGGCAGGCTGCGCAACCAAGTCAGCTGGCGTTTAGCTAGCTGACGGGTCGCGGCGATTGCGGCCTCCCGGGCTTGCACCATGCTTGTCTGACCGTCGAGCATTGTCCACAGTTGCCTGTAGCCCACACAGCGGATCGCGGGCAAACTGGGGTTCAAATCTTTTCGATCAAACAATGCTTTTACTTCTGTCACTAGACCCATCTCAAGCATCTGATCAAAGCGCCTTTCGATATTGTCGTGCAGGGCACGTCGTTCATCTGGCTCAAGGCTGATGGTAATGGTGGGGGTAGCTGTATGTCCCGGGCGGTCCTTACCCACTAGTTCAGACATCGGCCTGCCCGTGATCAGGAAAATCTCGAGTGCTCGTCCGATACGCTGGCTATCATTGGGTGCGAGTCTTTGAGCGGTGAGTGGGTCAATCGTGGCCAATCGCCCGTGCATAGAGGGCCATCCCAGTGACTTTGCCTCGAGCTCTAGTTGTTGCCGAATCTCAGGATCCGCCTCTGGCAGATCATTGAGGCCGTCCCGCAGCGCCTTGAAATAGAGCATGGTGCCACCAACCAAAAGTGGCAAACGACCGCGGGATCGAATCGCTTTGGCGCAGTCCAGCGCATCTTGCCGAAATGACGCAGCGGAGTATGACTCCGAGGGATCGCGAATATCCAATAAATGGTGTGAATAGGCAAGGCGCTCGGTGGCATCGGGCTTTGCAGTGCCAATATCCATGCCACGATAAATCGTGGCAGAGTCCACATTGATAATCTCTGTTGGCCAGCGATCAGCGATCGCCCGGGCGAGTGCGCTCTTGCCGGACGCAGTTGGCCCCGCTAAACAAATTAACGGTGGCGATAAAGGAAAGTCTGTCATTGACCACGCAAAAACAGTTTATCCAGATCAGATACTGACCAGTGGACCCAAGTCGGGCGACCGTGATTACATTGATCTGCTCGTTCGGTCTGTTCCATTTGTCTGAGCAAAGCGTTCATCTCTTCGACGGTTAGCTGACGGTTGGCGCGAACAGCGCCATGGCATGCCATCGTGGCTAACAACGTATTACGTTGTTCAGTCATGAGCTGACTGGCACCAATTTGCTCCATGTCTTTGAGGACACCACGCGCAAGGGCTTCGAGATCGCCTCGCGCCAACATAGCAGGTACCGCACGCAGTGTCATGGATAGAGGCCCACCGGCAGCCATATCAAAGCCTAAGCCCAGCAGCTCATCCCGATGCTCGTCAGCAAGCGCAAGTTCTTTTTCAGTGACTCTGAAAACAACAGGGACCAACAATACTTGCTGAGGTAAGGTTTGCGCATCCATCGCCGTCTTCAACTGCTCATAAACAACGCGCTCATGAGCTGCATGCATATCAATCAGTGCAAGACCTTTTGAGGTTTGAGACAAGATATAGATACCGTGCACCTGAGCGAGCGCCCGTCCGAGTGGCCAAGCGACTGGTTCTTCGTTGAGCGGCTGATAAAAAGGTTTCCAGACAGACGCATCAATTTGTTGCGATGGGGCTGGATGGCTCTCGCGCCATTGAAACGGTTGTTGCGCGACGGGGCGCCAGACTTGTTGCTGGCTCGACTCCTGGGGTGTAACGAACGAACCTGGAGCGTCAGTATCGATAGGATTTGCGACGGTCGCAGTGCCCGATAACGCCTGTGTTAATGCCTGATTAACGAAACGGTAGACGGCTCCGCTATCTCTAAATCGAACTTCGTGTTTCGCCGGATGTACGTTGACGTCTACTGCAGTTGGATCAATCTGTAAAAACAGCACATAAGCGGGCTGACGATCGCCATGCAGGACGTCGGCGTATGCGCTGCGTATGGCGTGCGATACAGTTCTGTCCTTCACGTGACGACCATTGACATACAGAAACTGCCGATCGGCTCGAGCACGCGACGCAGTTGGCCGAGTAATCACTCCAAGTAGCGACACCAAGCCGCCTTGCAGATTGATTTCGATACCGTGCTCGTTGAATTCGTCCCCGAGGACGTCGCTAACCCGAGCCAGCGTTGAGGTGGGTAACCACTGTCTTACAGCCCTATCCTGATGGAATACCCTGAAACCCACTTCGGGGAACGCCAGCGCAATCCGTTCAATAGCATCAATACAGTGCCCGAACTCGGTTGCTTCAGCGCGCAAAAACTTTCGTCGGGCAGGTACCTGATCGAAGAGGTATTGCACATTGATGCTGGTACCTTGAGCTCCGGCTGCGGGCGTTGCTTGCTGATCGCCGGGCCGCAAGGACCAGGCGTGCGCAGCATCGCGAGTGCGTGACGTGATGGTCAATTGAGATACAGCCGCAATTGACGCCAACGCCTCGCCCCGAAAACCCATGGACTGAACCGATTCAAGGTCTAACAAAGATCCAATTTTGCTGGTGGCATGACGAGTCAGTGCGAGAGGTAACTCGTCGACGGGAATGCCAGTGCCGTCATCGATGACCGCTATTCGTCGAATGCCACCGGCCTCAAGTCTGACTTCGATCGTCTGCGAGCCAGCGTCAATTGAATTCTCCACCAGCTCTTTGAGTACTGATGCAGGTCGCTCGATCACTTCACCCGCTGCAATCTGGCTAATTAGTAAATCAGGTAATTGAGAAATTGGTCGACGCATCAATTAGCCGATCATCGCCAGGTGCGGGTTGGCAACGAAAAATCGCTGAATGCCTCCAACTAGCGCGATCGCGAACTTATCCTGATCGGCCGAGTTGCGAAGCATGCGTTCCTCTTCAGGATTGCTAATAAACGCGGTTTCAACCAGGATAGAGGGGATATCGGGTGCTTTAAGGACGGCAAAGCCAGCACGTTCGACTGAGCCTTTGTGCAAGCGGTAAACGTTTTTTAATTCATTCAGGACGCTATCACCGACTTTCAGCGAATCGTTGATTTGAGCGGTTGTCGACAGATCGAGCAGCACCTGCGCAATCTGCGGGTTCTGTGTTCCCAAGTTCACACCACCAATTAGGTCGGCAGCGTTCTCTTTGTCCGCTAGCCAGCGAGCGGCAGAGCTAGACGCACCACCAGAGGACAAGGCGTAGACCGAACTTCCGCCAAGCGTCGGCTTGACCCATGCATCAGCGTGTATCGAGACAAACAAATCAGCTTTGATACGACGGGCTTTTTCTACCCTGACATTCAAGGGCACAAAGTAATCACCATCGCGAGTTAGGTAGGCACGCATGCCGGGTGTTGCGTCAATGCGAGCTTTGAGCTTGAGAGCAATTGCCAGTACCACGTCTTTTTCACGAGTACCGCCGCCACCTATCGCTCCGGGATCCTCGCCGCCGTGGCCGGGGTCAAGAGCAACCGTAAGCGTTTTTCGGCGACCCAATTTAGCACCTGTATCCTGGTTTGGATTCGGCGGCTCGTTCGTCTGGTTCATCGCTGTGGATGCAGCAGGCGCGCTTGCTGTTTGCTTGCCGATATCCTCCAGGATTTTGGCTAAAGGATCGTCTTCCGTTTTCGTTGGCCTGTTTTTTAGCAAGGCGGCCAAAGGATCCTGTGCCGCTTTAGGATAGAAATCGAGCACCAGGCGATATTGATAATCACCGACCGGTTTGAGCGTAAATACTTGGGGTGCGATCGCCTGCTTTAAGTCAAAGACTAGGCGAACAACACCAGGTCGATTTTGAGCAACCCGGATGGTGCTGATATTTGGGTCGTCGGACTTTACCTTTCGAACGAGATCGTTTAGCCCAGGGCTCATGTCCAGACCCTGTATGTCGACCACGATGCGGTTTGGGCTCTCAAGAACAAAATGTTCAGCTTTGAGTTCACTGTCTAGCTCAAGCGTGACGCGAGTGTATTCGTTCGCAGGCCAGGTTCTTACCGCCAACAGCTTGGAAGCCATTGCAAGTCTCGGGATGACAGGCAGCAGTAGTAGTGTCGTTGCGCTCAACAGGCGACGTCTTCCGGGACGCTTCACTCTCTCGGGTGAGTATCCAGATGGGTCGTCAAATTGGTGAGCCATGAGACCCCCTTTTTTGTCGGCGCGGTGAGACTGGCAATTCGACCATCACCCGCGTAGCTAAGCTCAATGAGCATGTCTGGTACCCCGAGCAATTCGCCAGCGCGTTCAGGCCATTCGATTAACACTAAAGCATTATTGGTCAAGATTTCTTTAAAGCCAGCGTCCAACCATTCTTTTGGATCGCTAAATCTATAAAAATCAAGATGATACAAGTATAAGCTAGAAACTTGATAAGATTCAACTAAAGCATAACTTGGGCTTTTAATTCGCCCTGTGACACCGCACTCACGTAGCAACGCTCGCGTTAAGGCAGTCTTGCCCGAACCCAATTCTCCACTTAAATGAATTCTTCCACCAGCAAGGGGGCCGGGCTCAATGTTGCCGCTCGGGTTTGATGTCAGTTGCGCTGCTACGCGCGCCAAGGCTTGACCCAGAGCGATTGTGGCTTGCTCATCTGCTAGGTGCATCTTGAGACGATGCGCGTTTATTTCAGCCGGCATTGTTTGTTTCTGGAGAGATAGCACACGTTAATCATTTTGCGTGAAGGACGTCGGTCGCAGCGCTTCGGCCTAAGGAGTATAGAGAGTCTACAGGTCGGTCGGTCAATATCACTCCATGAATAAGGTCATCCCATAAATAAGGGATTCAGTTTGTTGCGGTATGGGGTCACAATCGAAGTTGGAAATTGTCAAATGTGAGGGTCTGCGTCATGCACAACCATTTTATGAATGACTCTAGTCAACACGAAACGGCTGGGCTTAGTGTCTCTCATCGTTTGCGGTCTTATAGTAATGATGAGTTGAGCGAGATTATCTCTTCATTCTTGTGTCAACATGAATACGCGGTTCTTTCCCAATTTCTTGATGACCACCTTGGCAAGAAACAAGGGCTTGAGAAATCGGGTTCTTTAGCTGCTTAAGATTAACCAGAGTGGAATGGTAAGTGCGGATAGCGCAGTGCCGATGGATATGATCAAGCCAGCCAAATTAGCGTCTCCCCCCATCCTGGCAGCCAAGACATAGGCAGCAGTTGCCGGCGGCATCGCTGCGAACAGAATCAGCATTTGCCGCTTAGTCGGATCTAGTTCGAAAACGGCACTAATGAGCCAGGCAGCACTGGGTAATAGGAGCAACTTCACGATCAGCATCCATGCCACCATGCCTTGGTTTTTGTCCCCACTCTGCCAGCGAAGGCTCGCTCCGACACAAAGTGTCCCGAGCGGGATAGCCGCCGAGCCGACACGGCTCAGCGCGAGATCGATGGGCGTTGTCATATGTAACTGCGCCAGGTTGCCAATCAGCCCGAGGACTGTTGATATCAGTAGCGGATTGCGCAGCAAGGCTCGCCAGATATTTGAGCGATGGTGGCGCGCAAGCGGGTAAACAGCAGCGAGATTGACGACAGGGACTGAGAAGCCGACTATCAGAGCCATCAGTTCTTGTCCCTTCGTCCCGGCCAAGGTCAGCGCTAGCGCCAATGCGATATAAGTATTGAAGCGATAGGCGCATTGTGCCGAAGAGGCCTGTGCCAAGGCCTGATTTCGGAAAAATGGTGCGATCAACCACGAAAGCGCAACACCAACGAGGCAAAGCATGACGGCTGCTACAAATAAGTCTGTCGCACCGCTACCGCGAATGGGCGCCTTTAAGACGGATTGAAAGAGCAACGCCGGAAACAAAACAAAATAAACGAGCTTCTCAAGACTCGTAAAAAATTCTCGCGTGAATCCGAGCTTACGGTTGAGCAAACAGCCAAAGGCAATGATTAAAAAATCAGGTAAGACGAGCAAAGCGATTGACATGTGATTAGCTTGGGTCAAAGTTTCAAATTGTTATTTTGGTGCGATCGCCAGGGGACCAATGCTACTATTGTTCACTATATTGTTAGGAGTCCGAATGAAGAACATGAACAGGATTGGCGCTGCAGTGTCGGTCGCGGTGGGGCTTGCGTTGTTGTCGTCAGGTGTCAGTGCGCAGACTAATGCTCAAAATTTCCCCAACAAACCAATTCGGGTAATCATACCGTTCGCGCCGGGCGGCTCAGCAGACATCATCGGTCGTCTGGTCACGCAGCGCATGTCGCAAGAACTTGGCCAACCCGTTGTCGCTGAAAACAAAGCCGGTGCGGGTGGTGCAATTGGCGCTGCAGAGGGCGCGCATGCCAAGCCTGATGGCTATACGTTGACAGTTGCCACCGTGTCGACGATGGCGGTCTTGCCGGCTTGCCGGCCCAAGGATTTACCTTACAACCCACTCAAAGATTATGCTCCCGTGACAAACTTCGCGAATACCGCGAACGTTATTGAGGTCACTAATAAATTTCCAGCCAAAGATTTCAATGGTCTAGTCGAAGAGTTAAAGAAAAACCCCGGCAAGTATTCGTATGGCAGCTCTGGTATTTGCAGCATTCTGCATCTGTTTGGTGAGTCGTTCAAACTAGCCACCGGTACTGATATTGTTCATGTACCTTACAAAGGCGCGGGGCCTGCAGTAGCGGATGCAGTGGGCGGACAAGTGCAGATCATGTTTGATAATTTGCCTTCTTCGATTGCTCAGATACAAGGCGGTAAGTTGCGGCCGATCGCAGTGGCTTGGGACAAGCGCCTTGATAATCTGAAGGATGTGCCAACGCTGGCCGAAGTTGGCTATCCGCAGCTGAATCAGGCGGTCTGGTATGGGTTGGTTGCACCAGCGGGCACGCCCAAAGCCATCATTGCTAAATTGAATGCCGCTGCGGCTGCTGCGTTGAAAGATCCGCTGGTCGTGAAAGTGCTTGAGGAACAGGGCTCGTCACCGTCTGGTAACAGCCCAGAAGAGTTCGCCAAAGAGATCAAAGCCCAAAATGACTGGGCTAAGGATGTCGTCGTTAAACAGAAGATAGAGCTGCAGTGATTGGCTAAGCTCGAGTCCGAGGCCATTACCGCATTCATCGATGCGGTGTGGCTTGAAGACGGCTTATCTGCCAACACGCTGGCAGCTTACAGGCAGGATTTAGCAGGCTTTGACGAGTGGCTGCGGCACCATAGAAATATTGATCTCGATCAAGCGACTGGTGCTGACATTGAAGCGTGGTTTGCCGCCAAACACGCAGAAACCAGAGCCAGCACGGCCAATCGTCGCTTGGCTACACTCAGAAGATACTATCTCTGGGCGATACGGCACCATCGCGTCACCGTTGATCCCTGTTTGCAGCTTGTTGCAGCCCGGCAGCCTTTGCGGGTGCCCAAAACTTTGTCTGAATCTCAAGTAGAGGCATTATTAGCGCAACCTCCAGTGCATCTGCCAAGAGGATTGCGTGATCGCGCCATGCTAGAGGTGCTGTACGCCACGGGGCTGCGGGTATCCGAGCTTGTCGGCATTGCAGTACTCGACGTTAGTTTGTCTGATGGGGTGGTCAGAGTCATCCAGGGCAAAGGTGGTAAGGATAGGCTTGTTCCTTTAGGCGCCGAGGCTGCTCACTGGGTGACAACCTATTTAGCAGAGGCACGCCCACAGCTACTAGGGCAACGGCTTTGCCCAGCGCTATTCGTGACCGCACGAGCCGCTTCAATGACTAGGCAGTCCTTTTGGCTTCTTATTAAAAAATACGCGATCATGGCCGGTATTCACGCACCATTGTCCCCGCATGTGCTGCGTCACGCTTTTGCTACCCATTTGCTCAACCACGGTGCAGACTTGAGGGTCGTTCAGATGTTGTTGGGTCATTCTGATATCTCGACTACTCAGATATACACGCACGTAGCACGCGAAAGGCTTAAAAGTTTGCACGCCTCACATCATCCTCGCGGCTAGATTAAACTATCGCCTGGTTTGCCGCCGTAACTCAGTGGATAGAGTACCTTCCTCCTAAGAAGGGAGTCGCACGTTCGATTCGTGTCGGCGGTACCACGACTTGCTCACTGAGCTAAGCTGGTCTATAAGATGATACCGTTATCATCAAAGCAGAAAATATCACATGCAAGCTAACGACCCGATTAAGCGGTCACGCCGAAATTCAGGTGCGGTCACGGTCAGGGATGTTGCCAAAATTGCGGGCGTCGCACCTATTACTGTATCGCGAGCCATTAATCACCCTGACACTGTGTCTGCTGAACTATTACGACGGGTGCAGGAAGCAGTCAGTAAAACCGGCTATGTGCCCAATTTAATGGCTGGTAGCTTATCGTCTTCAAAAAGCAAACTTATTGCTGCAGTGATCCCGAGTACCGTTTTTTCTGTTTTTACTGAGACGATTGAAAGTCTTAATAATGCACTTTTCGATGCGGGTTATCAGCTGATGCTCGGCCAGTCTCAATACCTGGCTAGTCGAGAGGAAGCACTGCTCGGCGCTGTGATTGGTCGCAGACCGGACGGCATATTTTTGACCGGCATTATGCCTGCGAGCAACGCGCGTAAGCGTTTGCTTGCGTCTGGTATTCCCGTTGTCGAAACCTGGGATTTGACGCCTACTCCAATCGACATGCTGATCGGTTTTTCGCATCATGATATTGGTCGCGCAGTGGCGGATTACTTTCTTGGCAAGGGTTACAAGCAGTTCGCAGCAGTACGCGCATCAGATGAGCGTGCCGACCGAAGGATGTCTGCGTTCGTTGAACGTGCCAAGCAGCACGGCTTAGCGCCCGTTCACGTCGTTAATGTTGGATCAGAAAGAACACTGACGAGAGGGCGTCAAGCGCTTGCCGAGATACTCGAAAATGCTTCGGACGTCGATGCAGTGTTCTGTAGTTCCGACTTATTAGCCCTGGGGGTTCTGACAGAAGCGCGCGCTAGAAAGATTCCTGTTCCCGATCGCCTTGCAGTGATGGGTTTTGGTGGTGTTCCGATTATCGAAAACATGATCCCGGCGTTATCAACTGTTCAGATTAATTCAAGCAGAATTGGTGCACTGGCTGCCGAGTATTTGATCGCTAGGGCAGAGGGTAGGGTTGTCGAGGCACCTATCGTTGATGTGGGGTTCTCGATTCACGAGCGCGACAGCACTTAAGCTGTTTTTTTGCCCAAGCGACTAGGGGTAATTACCAATCATTTTGAAATTGACAGACCTCATTTGGTACCGCTACCATTTCATTTGGTACCGGTACCATACACAATCAATTTACAGAAAACACGATGAATCCACAACACCTCAAAACAATTGTTTCAAGCGGCTTGCTGTCTTTTCCGGTGACCGATTTCGACGCTGCCGGTAATTTCAATGCAAAGGGATACGCATCGCGCCTCGAGTGGCTGGCTCCTTACGGTGCTTCAGCATTGTTTGCCGCGGGTGGTACGGGCGAGTTCTTCTCCTTGTCGGGAGAAGAGTATCCAGAGATCATCAAGACAGCAGTGCAAACCTGCCAAGGTAAGGTGCCGATCATAGCTGGCGTCGGTGGCTCAACCCGGTTTGCAATTCAATGTGCTCAAGAAGCAGAGCGCCTTGGAGCGCACGGTATCTTGCTGTTGCCTCATTATCTGACCGAAGCAGGGCAAGAGGGGCTGATTGCACACGTCGAAGCAGTCTGCAAAAGCGTTAAGTTTGGAGTAATCGTATACAACCGTAACGTTTGTAAGTTGACCCCTGACTCATTGGCGACGCTGGCCGATCGTTGCCCTAACTTGATCGGCTTTAAAGACGGTGTGGGTGATATCGAAACAATGTCGTCGATATACATGAGGATGGGCGATCGGTTCTCTTACCTGGGCGGCCTGCCGACCGCAGAGGTTTATGCGGCGGCATATAAGGCTTTAGGCACGCCTGTATATTCGTCAGCGGTATTTAATTTCATCCCCAAGACAGCCATGACGTTCTATCACGCAGTGGCGAATGACGATATGGCAACGCAGCACCAGCTGTTGCGCGACTTCTTTATGCCCTATTTGGCTATCAGAAACAAAGTGCCTGGCTATGCTGTCAGTATTGTCAAAGCCGGTGCTAAGTTAGTAGGGCACGATGCTGGTCCAGTGAGGGCTCCGTTGACTGATTTAAAACCTGACGAGATGCTGGCTTTGTCAGCGCTGATCGAGCAGCTTGGGCCGCAATGAGTCGGTTCATTTGCGCAATCGTGTTGGGGGTTTGGTTCACTCTTGGGTGGGCTCAAGCAGATTATCCAGCACGATCCGTGACCATGATCGTCCCGTTCCCACCAGGGGGCGGGACTGACATCGGCGCGCGAATTATCGCAAGTCAGTTGACCCAAAAGTGGGGGCAGCAAGTGATCGTGGAGAACAAAGGGGGAGCTGCTGGTCAGATCGGTGCTGATTCAGTTGCAAAGTCCACCCCTGATGGTTACACCCTGTTGATGGGCAATATCGGTACACAGTCCATTAATCCCTCGCTCTACAAAAACTTACCGTATGACGCGGATAAAGCGTTTTCACCCATCGCGATGGTGGCGGAACTACCGCTGGTGATGATGATCAACCCTTCCGTCAAGGCTCAAACAGTCAAAGAATTTGTTGCCTTAGCAAAGAAAGACCCGAGCATGAGTTACAGCAGTTCCGGCTCAGGCAGCGCACCGCATCTTGCTGCTGAGATGTTTGCTGCTGCTACAGGCATCAGTATTCTGCACGTACCTTATCGGGGAGGTGGCCCCGCTGTAGCGGATCTCTTGGCGGGTCACGTTCAATTGTCGTTTATGACGGTGTTTGAGGCCAGTAGTCACATTAAAGCGGGAAAACTCAGAGCCCTAGCTGTGACAAGCGATCAACGCGTCCAGGCCCTGCCTGATGTTCCGACAATGAGTGAGGCCTTTTTACCGGGATTCAATTCCATCAGCTGGCTTGGCTTGCTGGCTCCCTCAGGTACTCCATCCGAAGTGGTGCAGAAAGTGGCCGATGATGTTCAAGCACTGATGAGCCTCGACGAAGTAAAAGCAAGGTTCGTCGACCTTGGGGCCGTGCCGACTGGCCTAGGATCAGTGCAATTTTCAACTTTGATCGAAACAGATCGAGTTCGTTACGAAAAAATTATTCGAGATAGAAAGATTTCTGCAAATTGACCGTTACCCAACATCAAAAAAAGAAGACAAAAAAATGACCGCCCTTACTGACAACAAAGTCGTTTTAGTGACAGGTGCTGGCAGTGGCGTAGGGCGAGCAACAGCCCTTGCGTTTCTTCAGTTGGGATACACCGTTGTGCTGACAGGTCGTCGCTCTGAGCCCTTAGAGGCAATTGTCGCGACTGCGCTACGTAACGGACAACAAGCCATCGCAATCCCTTCGGACGTGCGAGATGCAAAGAGTGTTGAGCAGCTATTTGCGACAGTGGAAAATAAATTTGGCCGTCTCGATGTGTTGTTCAACAACGCGGGTGTCAATGCGCCCGCTTTAACAATTGACGAACTTCCGCTGGAAAAATGGCAAAACGTAGTCGATACAAATATTACCGGCGTGTACTTGTGCGCACGGGCGGCCTTTGGCTTAATGAGACGACAAACGCCTCAGGGCGGTCGAATTATCAACAATGGCTCGGTATCGGCGTATACGCCCAGGCCACTGAGCGGCCCTTACACAGCCAGTAAGCACGCTGTTCTTGGGTTAACTAAAAGTATCGCTTTAGATGGACGTCCGTTCAATATTGTCGCTAGTCAGATCGACATTGGCAATGCGCTCACAGAACTGTCTGTGCGAATGAGTAAAGGCGTTTTACAGGCAAACGGAGCGATTGCAATCGAACCAATGATCGACGTTCAGCATATTGCAGACGCCGTCTGTCACATCGCGGGCTTACCGCTCAGTGCGAATGTATTGAGTATGACCGTCATGGCTAGCAATATGCCATTCGTCGGACGTGGTTAGGATGTCGTCAATGAAGACTGAAATCCTCCAGCTCAATCCAATCTTAATTGCTTCAATCAACGAGCAGCTCGAAGCAAGATACCGAGTTCATCGGCTCTTTAAAGAGGTTGATAAAGAGGGCTATGTCGCTATGCACGGTCGAGGTATCCGAGCCGTCATAACGGGAGGTCATACCGGAATATCGAACGCACTAATGGATCAACTTCCCGCGTTGCAAGTGGTTGCCATCAATGGGGTCGGCACCGACGCGGTTGATTTGAATTACGCGCGTGCGCGCGGGATTGCTGTTACCGCCACGCTGGGCGCGTTGACGGATGATGTCGCCGATCTGGCAATTGGTCTATTAATTGGTACTTGCCGAGGCATGTTCTCTGGTGACAGGTTCGTGCGGGAAGGTAAATGGCCTGAGAATCCACAACCAAGTGCCATTCCCTTAGCCCGTCGCTTCAGTGGCATGAATGTGGGCATCGTAGGCATGGGGCGAGTAGGCAGAGCTATCGCAACGAGAGCCGCCGCTTTTGGTTGCGCTATCCGTTACAACGACTTGCGGTCAATGCCAGATGTCCCTTACGAGTATGTGAGCACGCTAAAGAATTTGGCGCTTAGCAGCGATGCGTTAGTGCTGGCCGCTGCCGCTGATCAGGCAGAAGGAATCGTCAATAGGGAAATATTGAACGCTCTGGGTTGCAATGGATTTATTGTCAACATTGCTCGCGGTAAGCTGATTAATGAGGCAGACCTTGTCAGCGCTTTGGTCGAAAAGAGAATTGCTGGTGCAGGCTTGGACGTTTTTGTGGATGAACCAAACGTACCACCCGCTTTGTTCCAAATGGATAATGTGTCGTTGCAGGCTCACCGAGCCAGCGCAACGATTGAGACACGCACTCGCATGGGTGAGATGGTCTTGACTAGTCTGGAGCAGGCTTTGAATGGTCTGAACCCCGAAGGTAGCTTGACGACGTGAACGACTCAGAGGCTCAAAACGACAACGAGGAGGCGATAATGAAAATGAGAACCTTGGTTGTAAATATATTGACATTACTGTTGGTCACTATTGTCTCTATCGTGACACAGGCGCAAGCGGGCACCGCCGTGGATACGTTCCCGAATCGACCTATAACAATTATTGTCGGGTCTACGCCTGGTAGTACGACCGACGGATTGGCCCGAGCCTTGGGGGTTGAAATCACAAAGGCAACTGCGCAAACCGTGATTGTCGATAATCGGGCTGGGGCGTTTGGCGGTATTGCTGCGCAAGCAGCTGCCCGAGCTGCGCCAGACGGCTATACGCTTTTCATTACGACCAACACAACACAGGCTGCAAATCCCCATTTGTTGCGACAACTACCCTATGATCCTATTAAAGATTTTGAGCCAGTGGGCCGGTTAGTACAGGGATACATGCTGATGGTCGTGAATTCAGACTTGAAAGCACAAAGCGTGAATGACTTCATTGTCATGGCCAAACAAGCGCCAGGTAAGTTTAACTATGGCTCTGGCAGCTCGTCTGCGCGAGTTGCTGCTGAGTTGTTTCAGCACATGAGCGGGACAACACTCAACTACGTGCCGTATAAAGCAAATCCTGCCGCTGTCATGGGCTTGGTCGGAGGACAGACTGACATGATGATTGTTGATCTTACGACTAGTTTGCCGCAAGTTAAGTCGGGGAAGCTGCGTGCTTTGGGCGTGAGTAGCCCCACGCGCTCGACTCTTTTGCCTGAAGTCCCAACAATTTCAGAAGCCGGCTTACCTGGTTACGAAGCCCATCACTGGAACGCACTCTATGCGCCAGCAGGAACTCCTAAAGAGCTTATAGACAAATTGAACAGTTTGGTTAGTAAAGCCATGGCAAGTGAGTCACTGAATAATTTTGCACAACAAAACGGGATGGAAGTTGCTGTTACGTCACCTACTGAGTTAGCTAAGTTTCAGCTTGATGAACTTGAAACTTGGGGACGGATTATCAAGCAAGCAGGCATTGAGCCCGAATAAAAAATTTATGGATTACATCGAGCAATAATCGTGAAAACACATCATCGGATCCTTCTAACTGGCGCAGCAGGTGGCTTGGGCCGCGAGCTACGTCCGTTGCTAAAAGCTAACTGTAGCGTTTTGAGGTTGTCAGATATTGCCAATATTGAGGCAACTGAATTGTCCGAAGAGGTCACAATAGGCGACCTGTCCGATGCCTCCTTTGTAAGCGCAATGGTGAAAGATGTCGATGCAGTTGTGCATCTTGGGGGGGTCTCCGTAGAGGGCCCTTTCGGCCCGATTCTGCAGGCCAATATCCTCGGTTTGTACAACCTTTATGAGGCGTGCCGTAGCGAAGGTGTCAAGCGCGTGATCTTTGCAAGTTCGAATCATGTAACTGGCTTTTATAAACAGAGCGAGACGATTACACCAGCACATCCGCCGAGACCAGACAGCCTGTATGGCGTGAGTAAAGCGTTTGGCGAAGACCTCTCTCGTTTCTATTTTGATCGCTATGGCATGGAAACCGTGTGCATTCGTATAGGTTCCTCCTTTGCCAAGCCCAAAGACAGGAGAATGCTAGCGACCTGGCTAAGCTTCAATGACTTGCATCGGCTGATCAGTGCGTGCCTGAGCGCGCCCGTTGTAGGTCACTCTATCGTTTATGGCGCATCCAACAACTCGGTGTCCTGGTGGGATAACAGCGCAGCCAGACACCTTGGTTTTGTGCCGCAAGACTCAGCTGATGTATTTGAAGAAGATATATTCGCCGAGACCCAAGCACCAGATATCAACGATCCAGTTGCACAGTTTCAGGGCGGTGGGTATGTAGTACTAGGGCCACAAGGATTTATCGAAGACTGATTTTCAACTTAAACACAATAAGAGAGGATTCAAAATGCAACTCAAACACATAAAAGCGACTCAGGTCGTTCTGGCAGCAGTCTTGGCATTAAGTGCAACGACAACGATGGCTCGGGTGTTCAGGTCCGCAGACGTACACGCCAAAGATTTTCCAACCAATCAGGCGGTCGCTCATATGGGCGAAGAACTGTCTGCCGCAACGGGCGGTAAGGACAGCATTAAAGTGTTTGGTGACAGTGCGCTTGGATCTGAGAAGGACACGATCGAGCAGGTCAAGATAGGTGCCCTGGATATGGTGCGAGTGAGCTCAGCGGCTTTCAACGGAATCGTTCAAGAGTCCTATATCCCTTCCCTGCCATTTTTGTTCAGGGACATCAACCACCTTCGCGCCACCATGTATGGTCCTCAGGGTGAAAAGATTTTGGCGGCATTCGAAAAAGCCGGCTTTGTTGGCTTGGCATTCTACGAAAGCGGTGCACGCTCGATTTACGCTAAAAAGCCAATTAAATCTGTCGCCGACACGAAAGGAATGAAAATTCGGGTCATCCCCTCTGATTTGATGGTTGGACTGGTCAGCGCAATGGGTGCATCACCAACCCCCATGCCGTATGCTGAGGTGTACACGGGTTTAAAAACTGGTCTGCTTGATGCTGCCGAAAACAACTATCCCTCATACGACGAAGCCAAACACTTTGAATCCGCACCTGTCTATTCAGAGACGATGCACGTCATGACACCTGAAGTGCTGGTGTTCTCAAAGAAGGTCTGGGATACGCTTAAGCCTGAAGAGCAAGCTGCTTTGCGTAAAGCTGCTAAAGCATCTGTGCCGTATTACGTAAAACTTTGGGAAGCCAAAGAAAAAGAAGCAAAGCAAGCTGTGCTCAAGGGCGGGGCGACGATTATCCCGGCCGCAGAGATTGATCGCATGGGTTTTGTCGAAGTTGAAAAGCCAGTGTGGGATAAGTTTGCCACGACTCCTGAACTAAAAGCCTTAGTCCAAGAAATCGTCAACGCTAAATAAGACGATCCACAAAAACCATTTAGCCGAAAACAAGGTCGGTCTTCAGACTGATCTTGTTTACCGGCAACCAGGATGGATGCTGTACATGAATAATCTGAATCGACTGAACGCGAGGCTCTCACGCTATTCGCTTTATTTCGCTTGCACCTGTCTTGCTTGCCTGCTGCTGGTTGTGGTGTATGGAGTGGTCATGCGCTATGTTTTCAATAACGCACCGCCTTACGTTGAGCAAGTTGCGTTGCTGCTGGTGATCTCGGTTGCAATGTTCGGCGCAGCATCGGGGGTGCGTGATGCTGGGCATATCGGATTAGATTCTGTTGTCGCCTTGCTACCAGAAAAAATCCAGCGTTGGTGCTCTGTCGTGGTTTACGTCTTGACAATGTGTTTTGCCATCGCACTTCTTGGGGGCGGCTACGAGATGGCTGCCTCCACATTTGCAACAATCATACCAACACTGGGTGTTTCAGAAGCATGGAGGTACGTACCTGTCATCCTTGCCGGCATTCTCATCAACCTGTTTAGCGTTGAGCATATTGTTGCCCTCGTGCGCTTTCAAAAGGTAGTTCCATCATGGCACTAACTGTTCTGTGTATTAGCTTTCTGGTGTTTCTCGTTCTTGGCGTACCTGTGGCCTTCGCGATTGGATTGAGTTGTTTGGCAACCTTCTACGTTGAAGGCTTGCCCTTTGAGACAGCCATTCAGATGATGACCTCCGGGATGAATGTATTTAGCTTTTTAGCGATACCTTTTTTTATCTTCTCTGGCGAATTGATGCTGCATGGTGGTATCGCCGACAAGATCGTCAACTTCGCCAGAAGTCTGGTGGGTCATTGGCGCGGAGGCCTTGGCTTGGCAAACGTCTTCGCCTGCACCTTGTTTGGAGGCGTTTCGGGTTCACCGGTAGCGGACACCTCAGCAATGGGTGGCGTAATGATCCCCATTATGAAACGCGAGGGGTATAGCGCTGCATATGCAGTCAACGTGACGACGCATGCATCTCTATCCGGTGCGCTGATGCCTACCTCTCACAACATGATCATCTACGCTTTTGCTGCGCAAGCTGCTACTGGCACGATTGCGGGACATTTCATCAAAGGCGTTTCAATCGGTGACCTCATGTTCGCAGGGCTTATTCCCGTCTTCTGGATCATGGTCTGTATGCTGGTGGCTGCCTATTGGCAAGCCGTTAAAAACGGTTATCCCAAACTAGCTGACGGTTCGACCAGAGTCGAGAAATTCCCGGGTTGGGATAATGTCCTCCGGTTCTTTATTGCGTCCATGCCTGGTCTGGGTGTTGTGGTCATCATTCTTGTTTGTATATTGGAAGGGATCGCAACAGCCACCGAGGCTGCCGCCATCGCGGTCACCTATGCACTATTTCTGACCATCATTGTTTATCGTACGATGACGATCGACAAGCTGCTGAAGTCATTGACTAAAGCGTCGAAGACAACTGGCGTGATCTTGTTACTGATCGGTGTGTCTAACATGTTGCGCTACCAGATGGCCTATTTAGAGATACCCGATGTGATCGAGCAAGCACTGTTAAGTGCTACACATGAGCCTTGGTTGATGTTGTTGTATATCAATATCATTCAGATATTTTTAGGTATTTTTTTGGATATGGCTGCCCATATTCTGATCACCACACCGTTGTTTTTGCCGTTGGCTATTCAAATGGGTGTCGGTCCTGTTCAGTTCGGCATGATGCTACTCTTGAATTGTGCCCTTGGGCTTGTGCATCCGCCTGTCGGATCTGTTCAGTTCATCGGGTGTGCGATTGGCAAAATATCCATCGGCGAAGCGACCAAATCCGCCTGGCCATATTATCTGGCGATTTTTGTCGCGATCACGCTGGTGACCTACGTGCCTTCGTTCTCGACATGGCTGCCAACACTTATCACCGGTCACACCGTTCTTTAACAACAATTAATAGCCATAAAAGCGATTTTTTTGAACATGATGCCTCCAAGCACGCAGCAAGCCACTTCCTCAGATACGCCGCGCTACATCAAGATGCACGACTTGGATAATGTCGCAATCGTTGTGAACGACAAGGGTCTTGCCGCTGGGACCGCACTCGAGGCAGGTTTGGTGTTGAAAGACCGTGTGCCCCAAGGTCATAAAGTATCGTTGGTAGATATTGAAGAAGGCGGTGTGATTCGCCGGTACAACGTCGTGATCGGGCGGGCGCTCAAAGCGATTCCCAAAGGTTCTTGGGTGCACGAGCGCTTGATTGAGATACCATCTGCGCTCGGGTTCGAGGGATTGCCATTAGCTACCTCGCCTGTGCAAGTTTTGCCTGCGCTGGATGGATATACCTTCGAGGGTTATCGAAACAAAGACGGGTCAGTCGGCACCAGAAATATCCTCGCTATCACGACTACCGTTCAATGTGTATCCGGCGTTGTTGCTTATGCCGTCGATCGAATTAAAAATGAGTTGCTACCTAAATATCCTAATGTTGATGACGTAGTTGGCATTGAGCATACATACGGTTGCGGCGTCGCTATCGAAGCCAAAGACGCGATCATCCCGATACGTACGCTTCGCCATATCAGCCTGAATCCTAATTTCGGAGGCGAATTGCTCGTGGTTAGTCTGGGCTGCGAGAAACTGCAACCTGACCGGATGTTTCCGCCTGGTAGTTTTCCCGTGCGCGTGGAGAGTCTTCAGGACACCGGTCCAGAGACAGTCTGCCTTCAGGCTGACCATCACGTCGGATTCATGTCTATGATCGATGACATTGTTCAAAGCGCCAAGCCTCACCTCGAGCGCCTGAACGCCAGACGCAGGGAAACTTGCCCCGCTTCAGATTTAGTCGTGGGCGTTCAATGCGGTGGCAGCGATGCCTTCAGTGGCGTCACGGCAAATCCGGCAGTTGGGTTCGCGACCGATCTACTGGTGCGAGCCGGCGCTACGGTAATGTTTAGCGAAAACACAGAGGTTCGGGATGGCGTTGATCAACTCACCATGCGGGCAGCCAGCGAAAGCGTGGCACAAGACATCATCAAAGAGCTATCCTGGTACGACAACTACTTGGGTCGCAGCATGATCGATCGCAGCGCGAATACAACGCCAGGTAACAAAGCGGGTGGATTATCCAACATCGTTGAAAAAGCAATGGGTTCAATTGTAAAGAGCGGATCAAGCCCTATCAAGAGTGTTTTGGCACCCGGTGAAAAGCTCAAGCCTGACCAGAAGGGATTGGTCTTCGCTGCAACACCGGCCAGTGATTTCATTTGTGGCACATTGCAATTTGCTGCTGGAATGAATGTCCATATCTTTACGACTGGGCGCGGCACACCTTATGGACTGGCTGAGTGTCCAGTGATTAAAGTCGCGACTCGCAACGATCTCGCCAGTCGATGGCATGATCTCATGGATATCAACGCAGGTAGAATCGCGAGCGGTGAAGCGACCATCGCCGATGTCGGGCAAGAATTATTCGAAATGATTCTTGCGGTAGCTAGTGGTAAAAAGACGTGGGCTGAGCACTGGAAGATTCATAACTCATTCGTGTTGTTTAACCCCGCGCCAGTGACTTGAGCTACCTAGCCACACCTCACCGACATACCGCCGTCTACTACGATCTCTGTGGCTGTTACGAAACGCGACTCATCTGAGGCCAGATACAGTGCGGCATTTGCTGTGTCACGGCCATCACCCATGAAAGGCAGCGGAATGCGCGCCTGGCGCTGTGCTAACAAAGCCTCAACATCTCCGCCCGTTCTTTGACCAGCCAATCTCACCTCGACCATCGGCGTGTGAAGCTGACCCGGTACGATGGTGTTTACGCGGATCCCTTGCTTTGCGTATTGAATCGCGACGACTTTAGATAACTGGATAACACCCGCTTTGGTTGCCGCGTAAGCGACTTGTGCAGAGCCTGTCCATCTAGTACCTGAAGTTGACGCAATGTTGATGATGGATCCGGCACCTTGCGCCACCATCACAGGTAAGACGTGTTTACAGGACAGAAAGACGCTTTTCAGGTTGTGATTGATCTGACTGTCAAAAACTTCTTCAGTCATCTCAACCGGACCACCAGAGGCAGAGCCGCCTACGTTGTTAACTAGAATATCAATTCGGCCGAACTGAGCCAAGCACTGCTCAACGATGGCTTTGATGCTCCCGCTTTGTGTGACATCGCATACAGCCGTCACCATTTGACCACCTGCTTGACTGACCCGACTGACGGTCTCAGTCATCCTGTCTAGTTCTCTATCGATACCAAAAATATGTGCGCCTTCCTCAGCGAATCTCACAGAGATTGCTCTGCCATTACCCCAGCCAGGCCCAACAGACCCAGCACCCATGACGAGAGCTATTTTTCCTTCCAGACGACGGCTCATATGTTTTCCTTGTATTGAGACGACCTATTTATTTGAGTCGATTTGACACGCCATTATTTGAAGATCGCAATGCCATCAGCCGCCTTCACACCCTGACCTTCAGCAAAAACAAATAGGGGGTTGATTTCACACTCGATCAGACTGTCATCCAGACAGGCCACTAACTCAGAGAACTGAACGATGGTTTGAACCAAGCTCGCAATGTCGCACTTTGGCTTACCACGATAACCATTCAGTAAGGGCCATGTTTTAAGCGCTTTCAGCATTTCGAGCGCCTCTGCTTCGAGCAGCACAGTACCCGGGGTTAGCAATCTAATGCTCGTATCATCGAAGAGCTCGGCAGTCACACCACCCATGCCAACTAAAACCCCGGTGCCCAAAGGATCGCGGTGCATACCGATCATGAACTCAACGCCGCCGCGCGCCATTTCTTGAATCAAGACTTTTTCAACATTGACACCGGTGTTTGTTCTAACGTCCGACACCATCGTAGCGATTCTACTGGGCAGATCCTCGATGCCTACATTCAGCACAACACCGCCCACTTCAGTTTTGTGCAGAATTGTTCTGGATAATATTTTCAATACCAGTTTTTCGCCAAGCCCCTTTACCGACTCAGTGTTTAGGTTGACAGCATCGAGAACGACCTCCTGAACACTGGAAATACCAAACGAGGAAAAAAGTGCTTTTGCCTCATGCTCATCCAGCGATCCACGCAGTGATGATTTGCTAAGCGCCTTGGGGGATTGAGCTACCCGCCCACTGATTGACGTTTCATGCGCACCTTGACTGGCGTGCAGCATGCTTTTTAGTGCAACGCTGCAGCTTTCTGGTTGCGTGAAAGCAGGAATCCCTTGCTTTGTCATCAAAGCGGCGGCCACAGGTGAATGCGGGCTAACGTAGGCGATCACGGGTTTATCACTTGAAGCCATGCAGTCACGCACGGCGCTAGCCATTAGATCTGGCATGGCCAAACTTGATGAGCCAAGGATCAGGATCAAAGCGTCGTAGCTAGGACTATCGAGTAAAGCGCGGATCGCGCCTCTTAAGAGCTCAGGTTGTAAACCAGCGAGCGTGACATCGATAGGGTTGCGATCCAATACCGCCTGATCACCTGGTTGTAGTGCACGGAGCCGCTCGGCAGTAAGCTCATCTGGGGCGGGTGTTTCAAAGCCACTGACACCCAAGCTGTCAGCGATAAGCGTGCCCTCACCGCCAGTAGAAGTAAGAATAGCAATGCGCTTTCCCTTTAACTGTCGGCCTGAGGTCAGGGCAGCGGGAATATCCAGAAAGTCAGAGAATTTATCTGCACGAATTATGCCGACCGCTTTAAAGAGGGCGTCATACATCTTGTCGGCACCCGCCAAGGCGCCTGTATGCGAAATGGCGGCTTTCATGCCTGCTTCAGATTTGCCCACCTTAAAGACCACAATTGGTTTTCCTGCCTGCCTAGCCTTCAATGCTGCGGCACGAAACTGCTGCGGATGTCGAATACTCTCAACGTATAGCAGGATAACTTTGGTGCTCGGGTCATCAGCCAGGTAGTCAATGAAATCTGCCAAGCCCAGATCAGCTTCGTTGCTGGTTGATACTAATTTAGCGAGACCAATACCGGCAGCAGTCGCGCGCGAGAGTAACGATCCCAGAATCCCGCCACTCTGTGAAATCACACTGACTGAACCCTTTGGAAACTCGCTCATTTCAAGCGCGCTGCTAGGGGATAGAGGGATATCGTCAGTCACGTTGACCATACCAATGGTGTTTGGACCGAGAATCCGCATGTTGCCTGCCGCGCTAACGAGCTCCTCCTGACGTTTCAGGCCCTCGGGGCCGTGTTCAGCGAAACCACTGGTCAGCACGATAGCCGCTGGCGTGCCGCGTGCGGATAGTTCCCGCACAGCGCTTAGTGCCTTATCTGTGCCGACCAGAATAATGGCGACATCAGGTGTCTCGGGTATTGAACTGATGTCGGGATAGCAAACCAGGCCAGCGATCTCTTGAACTCTCGGATTGACCGGATATATCTTGCCCTTGAAATGATGCTTCTGCAGATAAGCGATCGGACGCCCCGCAGTTTTCTTTGGATCCGTTGAGGCGCCAATGACAGCAATGCTGTTTGGCGCCATTAGTTTGCTAACTGCGTCAGTCATGTCAATCCCTTACGCCTGATTGGTGGCCGCTGCTTTGTTTAAAAATGCCATCACAGCTGCGCGATGCTCGGCACTCGTGTAACAGATGCCTTGCGCCTGACTTCCTTGAGCAAAAACCTGTGCCGAGCTTGTTTCAAATGTTTGATTAAGAATTGTCTTTCCGAGCGCCAACGCAGTGGACGAGCCCTTGCTTAGTTCGGTTGCCCAGGCTTGCGCCTTTGCCACAAGGGCCTCAGCGCTTGCAACTCGATCAACCAGGCCGATCTGGCACGCTTCGTCAAAGGCGACTTTTCTACCAGAAAAAATAAGCTCTTTTGCCTTCACAAGGCCTACCCGGCGAGGTAGAAAATACATACCGCCACCGTCAGGAATAATGCCTCGATTGATGTAAGACCAGGTGAAATTTGCTGCTTCACTGGCGATAATAAAATCACAGGCTAAGGCTGTGTCAGCCCCCAGACCAGAGGCTGAGCCATTGACCGCGGCAACGACGGGCTTAGGCATCGTATGCAAAAGCGATACCGCATGGTGAACACGCTGCTGCCGATGCCAGCCATTGAAACCGATCTCGCCCGTGGGCGCTTTCATGCGTTTTTCCATTCCGGATATATCACCGCCGGCACAGAAACCCTTACCGTGTCCCGTAAGAACCAATGCACGAATGTCCTTGTCAGCAGTGATTAGTTCGAGCGCTTCAATAAATTCACTGCGCATGTCATCATTCATGGCGTTGCGTTTGTCTGGCCGATTCAGATAAAGCGTCGCGATACCGTCTTTTACGTTCAATTCAATTAGTGTGAAGCTCATTTCAATCCCTTCCGTGACACGTTCTATTATTCAATTCAGTTTCGACGAGATGTTCGTCAATCTTCAGTAATGTGAGCGTCTTGAATGACAGCTCGCCAGCGCAGCTCTTCAGCTTTTTCGAATTTATCGAAGTCCTCTGGTGTGCCGGTCTTAATAACCAGGCCTTCACTCTCTACTTGATTCTTGAAGCTGCTTGACTGCGCACCTTTTGTGATGGCCGCGTTGAGTTGAGCGATGATATGCTGGGGGGTTCCGGCAGGAGCAAAGACGCCGTACCAACTTCCCGCTGAGTAGCCTGTTACCCCGCTTTCGGCAAGGGTTGGAACCTTTGCCAATACTTGACTAGTCGATCGGTCGGTCGTCGTGATGGCGAGCGCTCGTAGCTTGCCGGATTCAATCAAGTTACCGACTGCTGATGCAGTAGCAAACATCATGTCGACCTGGCGTCCCATTAAGTCGGTCAACGCAGGTGCCGCGCCTTTATAGGGAACATGTAATAACTTTGTACTCGTGAGCGAAGCAAAAAGTTCACCTGCCAGATGTGCCGACGTCCCACTGCCTTGAGAGGCGTAAGAAAATTTACCTGGATTGGCTTTTACTGCCGCTAATAATTCTTTAAGGGATTGGAAGGGGCTCGCCGCAGATACCACCAACACGTTTGGTGATATGCCGATCAAACATACCGCAGCAAAATCTTTATCCTGGTTGTAGGGTAATTTAGCTTTCAGGCTTGGGTTAACCGCATGCGCAAATGTTGCCATCACCAAGGTGTAACCATCAGGTGTGCTTTTAGCCAAGGAATCTGTGCCGATCACAGTGCTGCCGCCCGGTTTATTTTCGATGATGACAGTCTGATGTAACTCGCTAGCCATGGCGTTACCAATTACGCGTGCGACCAAATCAGTACCGCCCCCGGCAGCGAACGGCACAATCAATTTAATTGGGCGGTCAGGGTAGGCGGCCAGTGCCTGGGCACTCACTGCCAGAGCTAATCCCAGGAGCAAAACTCGACAATGATTTAGACATGAGGTTGACAAAGACAACTGGATCCCCAATAGGCGTATTTTTTTCAGGCTTGAGTCTAACTCAAAGCTAATCAAGGATCCTAAATTGGGTTTGTCGACTTTTTTGGGTAAATACTCTCTCGAAAACCTGACCCGGCAGTATGGCTTCATGCCATGGATCTGTTGTTTTAAGTATGATGCAAGAAATCTGACTCAACTTGGCTCGGATGAGCGCTGTTTGTTGATCGATGTTGACACGCCCATTCACAGCCACCGATCACAATCCCTATGACTTCATCCAAAACCGCCTTACCCCTCAGAACGATTTTGCTCGGTACCGTTGTCGTGTTAATGGCCATGGGAACCCGGGCAACCTTCGGTTTGTTTATTCAACCAATGGGACTAGAGCACGGGTGGGGGCGTGAGATTTTTTCAATGGCTTTTGCCTTGCAAAACTTGACCTGGGGTTTTGGCGCCATTGGTGCCGGGATGATGGCTGACAGACTGGGTTCGGGGCGTACCATTGCGCTCTGTGGTCTGTTGTATGCCGCTGGACTGATCGCCAGCCGTTTCGCGATGACGCCGATGCAGTTGTACATGAGTGCCGGATTTCTGGTCGGCTTGGGCCAAGCGGGCACCACGTTTGCGGTTATCCTTCCGGTAATCGCTCGTACTGTTGCACCTTCATCCCGCAGTACTGCGATGGGTATAGCTAGTGCCGGTGGCTCTTTAGGACAATTTCTTGTCGTTCCGACCGGTCAGTTTCTAATTACTAACCTCGAGTGGACTGGTGCTTACTGGGTTCTGGCACTCTTTGTGTCCGTATCGTTGCCTTTGTCATGGTTTCTGCGTGGCAAACCAGTCCAGGCTGATGGCGCTGGCCCACAGCAATCCATGTTGTCAGCGATCAAACAGGCTTTCAAACACCCGACTTTCCATTTCATATTTTGGGGTTATTTTGTCTGTGGTTTTCATACAGCCTTTATTACCCTGCACCTTCCATCCTTCGTTGTCGATGCCGGCCTTAATGCGGGCACCGGCGCGGTGGCGATTGGACTAATTGGCTTGTTCAATGTCGTGGGGTCGTTTAGTGCAGGCAAGCTAGGCGGCATCTACAGCAAGAAAAATCTGCTGGCCATTATTTACGCAATGAGGGCGCTAGGTATTTTGTGGATATTGTGCATGCCCATGAGTGTATGGGTAGTCTATGTCTTTGCTGGTTGGATGGGACTGTTCTGGCTAGGTACTGTCCCCCTCACGCAAGGGCTGATTGGGCAAATCTATGGCATGCAATTCGCCGCAACCTTGTCGGGCATTATTTTTCTCGGCCATCAACTCGGTAGCTTTACTGGTGTGTGGCTAGGGGGGCGTATTCAGGCGGTGACGGGAAGCTATGATTTGGTCTGGTGGATGGGCATTGCTCTGGCGCTGATTGCAGCTGTACTTTGTCTGCCAGTCCGGGAAAAACCGCTCAGCGTGAAATTGCCCGCCGTGATGGCTTAACGAAACGAGCATGCACCTGATGCGATTCACAAAAATCAAGCAGAAACATCAAGTGCAACGCTGGGCGCAACTGGCCGGCGCAGTGCTGCTGTCGTCCGCC
>Ga0208744_1000043_pt1 | contig 60914 bp, 89 predicted proteins | sample CryBogCBH24Aug09_FD_184620 | JGI IMG/M metagenome (GOLD analysis project Ga0208744, IMG submission 184620) | Freshwater microbial communities from Crystal Bog, Wisconsin, USA - CBH24Aug09 (SPAdes) (version 2) | ecosystem: Environmental > Aquatic > Freshwater > Lake | place: Crystal Bog...
AATTTGACGATACGGGTAATACAACTTTACCTACTGGTGCAGCTATAGCAAACATCTCTGGCTTTGGCCCAGGACTGTCTACATTCTTCGGTGATGCTAATGGTGCTACATTTGGTACTGGTCCAGGTAATGATATTACTTTCACCCCTGCCGATGGTGCTGCTATTTACTCTAATGGTTTCATGTGGACTTTTAGTACAGATGGTAACTTGACTACTCCAGGTAACATTACTGGTGCTAATGTAATTGAAGCAAATACATTCTTAGGTACAGGTAACTTAAAACTTCAACCAGATCCAAACAATAATGGAGCATATTTAGATGTATATCTAACAAGTGGACCTGATGTTCACATTGCAGGTAACGGTGAAACTGTTATTGTTGGTAGTGATGCCGGTGCTAATGTCTCTGTTCAGGCTTCAGGTAATGTTGCTATTCAAGCTAATGCTGTATTTGGCGGCACTCCACGCACTTGGATGTTTGATTATAATGGTAACTTAACATTACCGCAACGCACAACAATCAATGATATGAGTGGCACCGGCACTACATTAACAGTGGGTGTTCCACCTACAGTAATAGTTATCAGTGGTGCAGATTTTAGTGCAGTGAATACTACTTACACTAGAGACTTTGGTCAAGCAACTCCAACTTGGTACCCAGCTGGTTATACACCGGGTGTTAATCCTTATATAATGTTTACAGGTGGTCAATATGGGATTTATAATCCAGGCTTTGTCCCACCGCTTTATATCAACACCGGTACATTAAATATACCACTAATACAATGGAATCTAAATCCCCCATTGGGTAGTGTTGCTCCTACAGCAGTATATACATATGGTTCTACAGGTCCCGCTTGGAAATTTGATCCAACTGGTAATCTAAAATTGCCAGGTGTATTAGTAGCACAAGCCAGTGACAATGGTAGTATTATATTCAGCAATAACGGCACAGACACTAACGGCAGCTTTAAAGTTGACGGCGGTCTTAATATGACTATTAGTGCCAATAGCAACTTTTATGTCAAACGAGCAGGTAGTGATAGACTTGCTATAACTGATACTGATACTACATTGATGGCAGGAGCTAATCTTGTTTTGAAGTCAAATAAGAATGCCACAGAGAAGGTTTGGACGTTTGATACAACTGGTAACTTAACAGCACCAGGTAATATTACTTCTGGCAATCTTCTAACTAGAACACTGTATACAGGTGGAGCAACTACTGTCCCAAGTGGTGTCACAATGGACGGTGGTGTTGTTGTAAACGGAAACATTGCAACTGTACTCACTGCAAGTTATCAAGGAAATGGTTTCTTTGCCATAAATGCTAATACTAGTGTTGCCGGTGCTGGCGACTTATTTGATAGATCAATAAATGGTGGGTGGAGTAGAAACCTAACGTTAGCTAACGGAAATGTGCAAATCGCTAACTATATTGTATTCAATGACGGATCTTATCAAAACACTGCTCCTATAATATATAACAACAGCAATGTTGCTACTTTCTTAGCGTCATTTGGTAGTAACACTATCACTACTACAGGCAATATCAAGGCAGGTAATGCCAACGTTACTGGTAATCTAGTATTAGCAAGCACAACAAACATTGTGTCTGTATCAGGTAGCAACGGTAATATCACTCTTGATCCAGACGGTACTGGTGTAGTCAATGTTATTGGTAATGTTGTCGCTAATAACTTTAGTGGCAACATATCTATCACTGGTAATGTTCAAGGTACAAGCCCGAACGTTACTCTTGTTGCTGGAAGTTATTCAGCAACATTTGATAACACTGGCGTGTTAACATTGCCGGCGCAGGGTATAGGTCCTTCTAACGAGGGTGCTGAAATTGATTTCACTAAAGCTCCTAATAGTTCACTGAGTGGTAATGCTGTTATCGTTGATCAGTACATTGATAGAATCAGATTCTTTGAAGGCGGCGGTTCTGCTCGCGGTGCTTATATTGATTTGAGTCAAGCAGCGGCAGGTGTAAACACATTACTAAACAATCGTGTAAGCGGACTAGTGAATGCTGGTACATTTGTAACAATGGACAACCTCAAAGCAACAGTTACAACAAGTGGTCAGCGTGGATTAAGTTTGGCTGCCGTATCAGGATCGTTTAATATATTGATAGGCAGCAGTTATTCATTGACTGCTAGCACTGGCGGAAATTCAGGAGGCGGTACAGTCAACACCACTCCAAGTACTTCTCAATTTGGCTATAACTTTACTGGTGCAGGTGACACATCAACATACATTATTACTGACACTACTAACAACAGAGCCTATCGTATCACACTACAGATTGGTGCCAGCTACAATAACAACTTGATTACTATTGAGCGATTAGTATGATAATTCAAGGTGTCGCACTTAAAGGTACAAGAGTTGTTGATGCTAGTATCATCAGGCAAAACCTTGCCATATGGATAGATGCTAACAACTCATCTAGTTATCCCGGTACTGGTACTACGATCACTGACTTGAGCGGTAACGGTAGAACACAGAATATCATAAACGCTAGTCAATATACTGTATTAAGTGGGGTTAAATGTTTTGACTGTAGTGGTCCTAGTGTGAACAATGCTATATCAGCCGCTAGTGCAGGGCCAGTGTTACCTACATCAGGCTTTACGTATATTTCATGGGCTAGGATGATTGCTAGTACAGCAAACTATCGTACACTTTTTAGAACCTATCCCGATGATCATCCATTGTTAATTGGTATAGGCACTAATCAATTAGGAACTTGGGACAACAACGGTACTAACTTTCATTCAGCCGGATATGATGTATCCAGTCTTGCTAATGTATGGACACAATGGGCAGTGACTGGTGATAGTAGTGGACAAACATTTTATATAAACGGAAAACAAGTAGGTACTACTACAGCGTCATCCGCAGGTAATAATCACAACATTACAGGCAATGCAAGTGCTCCTGGCGGACAACCATTTGGGTATATTGCTAATATGTTTTTATATACTGCTAAGTTGACACAAGAGCAGATACAACAGAACTACTATGGACTGAAAAGCGTGTTTGGTTTGTAACAATACGAATACGATAAATATAGAGAAAGAATCAAAGGATAAGATATGCAGATTGCACCGGGCGTAGTATTAGGATCGGGAATGGTTTTGGGAGTCGGTTCGGCTCCAACAGGTAACATGATATTGCAATATGTCATGGGCAACAGTGCGAGCTTCAACGGTCAGGGCATTGATTTGCAGCACAATGACTTTCTTAATAGCCCGCCGCCAGCAAATACTAATCTAATCTTTGATACATCAGCAGATTATGCTAACGGTGCATATGGTAATACCGGAGTCTATGTTACTAACGAAGGCAGTGGCAATATAACAGGTAGTGACTTCGTTAATCACGGTTCACTAAGTTATGTAACATTTGATGGTGGTTTAAATAATCAATATCTTGATAGCGAGACTATCAACGGATATAACATTCCAGCTGGTAGTAGCTACACTATCTTTGCTGTAGTCCGAATGAAAGGTTTTGATCCAGGTAGCGGTAACGGCGGCGGCATCGTCGGTGGCGACCACATGTATTTTGAGTTTGTCCCTCAAAACATTTTCGGAAATTATCCCTTCTTGTGTGCAAATAATACTAACGACTTTCCAGTAGTTCTTGATAATACTACGCCGTATCAGTATAATACCTGGTATGCAGTAGCACTTACATATGACAGTGTTAGCCAAACTATGAAGTTGTATACTAACGGCCAATTAGTAAGTTCAGCAACAGGCGTAGCTCCAATTGGAAGTAACGAACCATTATATTGGGGTACAATAGGAGGCAACAACTATTTGAATGGTGATCTTGCAGTGATGACGGTGTGGGATTATGCACTGAGTGCCGGCGAAATTACTAGCTACACAAATCAATATGGTAATCCATATGGTGTTAACTCTAAGCGTCAAGACAATGACATGCCTGTTCAGTCATACAGTCAATTGTTCTCTGTACCGGGTGAGTATACTTTCCAAGTTCCACAAGGTGTAAGTAGTGTCAGCATGGTAGCTGTTGGTGCCGGTGGCGGCGGTACTTGGGGTGGTTTCAGCCCTCCAGGTGGTGATAGTTATGTTTACTCTCAGTGGGCACATTTCAATATAGACATGACTACAAATGCCGGTTATAGTGATGCACCGTTCATAACATTTGATTGCACCGGCGGTAACAATGCTGCACTATTAGGCAATGTTGCTCCGGGTTGGTTGATCACGAGTGCAGACTTTAACAATGACTATCCCAACAAGGCATTGATTCAAGGTAATGTTTATGGTATGGTTACTGCGGTAGACAGCACTGATACAGCAAATGTGGTATTAACTATCTCTCCTACGGTGACATCAACAAACGGCGGCACATATCATTTCTTAGGTCAAACTATCGTAGGCGCACAAGGTGCTCCACAAATCACCGATAGTAGATATTATACAAATCAAGATGGCACTCCGGGGCCACGTGCATTACCATTATGGGGAGATAGCGGCGGTAAGGGCGGCGTAGTAGATGCGTTGGATTCCTGGCCAATCGGCGGCGCTGGTGCTGGTGGCTATGGTACTAACGATGTTGTGGTAGCATTTGATCCTACGCAAACATTTGTTTATGATAGCAATGGAAATACCAATACAGGTGAGGCAAATATTGTATTGGGTTTATCTGATTATAATTTATCCGTTGAAGCAACTGCAAACAATGCAAGTTATCCTGGTATTGCAACAGGTACATATGAAATAGATACCGGTCAGAAGGTAATGTTCAGTTTAACTATGACTACTGCGGCGCCATCAGGCAACCAAGGTATTGGTTTTGGTAACTATGGCGCTAATCTACAAAGCTATGTAGGTAGTGATGTTAATGGTGGTGCATTCTACAATGATGGAAGTTTTGTTACAAACGGTGCCCAAGCCTATACAGGATATCCTACATTTACAACAGGTGACGTAGTTGATATTGCTATTGACAACTCTAATGTTTTAAACCAATTGACATGGGTTAGAGTCAACGGCGGTGATTGGATGGGCGATCCTGGTGCCGATCCTTCAACAGATACGAATGGTGTACCATTTACAATATCAGTTCCATTGTACTTAATGACTACACAAGGTGATCAGAATGGCATTGGTAAATGGACTATCAATGAAAGCAACGCACATCCAATACCAAGCGGATACACTTTCATTGCTGGTTCACCTAACGTAGGATCAAATGGTGGTACTGGCGCAAGTGAGGCTCTTCCAACTAATACTGACGGACAAGGTGATGGTAATATCGGTGGATCCGGCGCTGGTGGCGGTGGCATTTATGATGATATCGGATCTGGTGGTGGTGGCGTTGGTTTGTATGGCGTTGGCAACCCGGGCACACGCGGCGGCTGGGTAGATAACGATACTTACAGTGGCAACAGTCCTTATTCAGAGTGGCAAGCACAGGCAGTAGGCGGCAGAGGCGGCTCTCGTAGAGGTAACTCGGGAACACAAGGTGGTATGGCTAGCTCATGGGCTGGTGGTGCTGGTGGCTGGCCAGGCGGTGGTGGCGGTAGCGGCACAAGTCTATGGGACGGTGGTAACGGTGGCGCACTGGCATATAAGAACAATGTCAGTGTAAATCCAGGCAGCCCGGGTAATGCGGGACAGCAGCTACAAGTTATCGTAGGTCAAGGCGGCTGGGGCGGCGGTGTCAGCAATGTTACATACTATACAGGAGGTGTCGGCGGCGGTGGCGCAGTTCGTATTATGTGGCCTGGCGATACAAGAGCATTCCCTGCGTTTAACGCAGGAATTGATCCACTTGTGACTTCATTCACTATCAACCCTGGTGATTTTGGGAGCGGCGGCCCGTACAACTCAATCTCGCAGAGCAGTGGTACTATTGGGAATAATTATACACAAATCTATCCTACAAGCGAACAAGTGGCACAAAATGTTTTTGCGTTCTTTAGGTCAATAGGTGTGTATACACAGAATCCAGAAAACAACAATGCACCATATGATGTAAATAACTTCAATGCATACATCTTTGATGTGACTTGGGGAGATGGTAGCACGATACCAAATGGTTTAGTAAGAATGAGTTATAGCGCAACATATGGTTCACTTTTTATCAGTACGGTAGATCCAACTAATACAGCATACGAAACTGCAAATCCTTCTAATGTTGATCCCGGTGGTACTACTGTTCCGGGTACATTTAACTTCCCAGCAACATTCACATTACGCACTCCGACAATTCAATCAGGCGGACTATATTGGTGCTAAATAAAGGACAATATCATGACATTTCATCTTAACACCCCTGAGGCACAAGCTGCTAGAGAACAGTTCAAGCAAAACGCTGCTGCTAAACAAGAAGCAATCAAGAGTGCCCCTAGATTGTCAGCACCAACTAAGCCTGAAGAGCCAGCAAGACCAGAACGAGTTCCTTTTAAAGGAGCAGGTAAATGAGCGGATTAACAATCACAGGCACTGGCATAACACTTGGATCAGGTATTAGTATACATATGCCTCCTGTATTAATGTTGAATCTTGACGCTGCAACTTACAGTGTTGTTACTACTTCAGCCTCACAGAATATTAACGGTTCTAATAGTGATACCGGTAATTTCTTTAGACCTAATGATTCAAGATATGCAGATATTACCATAGGATGGACTGTAGTTGGAAATCCTACATGGGTAGTAACCGCGGTTTCGTGCAATCCAAGTGATCAATATAGTACTATAGTAACTATTAGCAATGGTGTATTCCTTTCAGGTCAGTCTTACGCATTCACTAGCGAAGTGTCTTGGATTGACTCTATCTCTGATCGTGCGTTCATATTACAAAACGGTGTTACATATGACAACATTGACGGTGGTAGTTTAGTCTTTGATGCAGCTTCAAGTCAATCTGCAATTTGTACTTCTAGCCTACCTAATCTAAGTACATGGGCAGTTGAAGTTTGGCACTATTACACGGGTAACAATACACCAGGATCACCTGAAATCGTAACAGAGACCTATACAGGGGATAGCGGAATCAACTATACCTTAGGTTCTATCTCTAATACTACAACCGGATTATCAACCGGGTGGTGGAATGGAGGTCAATGGATTTATACTAACCCTGATTATAGTCTAACACCTGATAACTGGTATCAAATTGTAGGTACATATGATGGTTACAATGTTAATTTGTATGTCAATAATACATTAGTAGAATCATCATCTATCGCTGCGGGTAATGCATATGGCAGTGGACAAGGCATTAGATTGATGGAAAGATGGGACAATGCCGAGTACTGGGACGGTAAATTAGGTATTGTCAATATCTATGATGGATATATGAATGCAGACGATGTAACTGCTAGCTGGAATGCTAATAGAACAAGATTCGGGCTTTAAGGAATAAACGATGAGCGTATCAGGAATACAATTAGGAGCAGGGATTAGCGTCGGCGGTGGCATCAACATTGGTGCTACGAGACCTTTATTCGTATTAACTTCAGCAGACATTAGTAGTGTTGGCTTTGGTACAGGTTGTGAGGGCGATAATACAGGGTTTAGTATCGGCGGCGACTTCAACTCTACCGGAGCATGTTACAATCCTACTCTAACTGGTCCAAAGGCTGCTGAGTTAGTAAACTTTTTTAACAATAATAGTTTATCAATCGGTAGCAATAGTTACTTGTTTGATGTACAATGGGCCCCGGGAAGTAGCACTAATACTACACGCAATGTAATGGTCATAATGAATGAGACTAGCTTTTTAGCTATGGGCACAGTTGATACTAATGTTACTGGCTGGGATACTCCAGGACAGGATCCACGATTTTCACCTACTATGAAGGCAGCAAATGGAACATTTCTGTTTCCAGCAACATTCACATTAATTCAACCTCCTATCGTTGATCAAGTTAATTGGTGCTAAATGATCGTACATCGTCCCGCTAATAGTAGGGGCCATATTACTGCGCCCTTCATGGATACAAGAAGAACTTTCAGTTTCCCTAGTTACTATGATAGTCGTTATATGAACTTTAGCGACTTACAAACTATCAATGATGATCGGGTTCAGTATGCATGGCAAGTTCCCTGGCACGAACACAAGAACATGGAAATTTTCGGCTATGTAGTTGAGGGTTCAAGTCATCATGTAGACAGCTTGGGTAATGATATAGAAGTTCCAGCTGGTGCTGTCCAACGCATGAGTGCAGGTAGTGGTATACATCACACTGAAGGTAATACCAGTGACACCCCAAATCGTTATCTGCAAATATGGATCAGACCAAATGTATTTGATACTCAACCAACACATGAATGGTGCATGTTTTCTAGGCGAGATAAGCTAAATAAGTTCTGTAATATAACAGAAAGATTACCAGTTAAGCAAGATGCAAGATTACTAGCTGGAATATTCACACAAGACTTTAGCTTTGACTTAGACAGTAATAGAAAATACTACTTGTATGTAGTGACTGGTACTATAACTGTTAACGGTTTAGAGTTAGTTGAGGGCGATGGACTAAGTTTTATTGAAGAATCTAATATCAACATAACTAATCCAGAAGAATCGGAAATTATTCTTTTTGATCTACGATAAGGAAAACAACAATGAGAGATCCACGCACAGTTATTGATGTTACACAAGATCCTGGTCTAAGCCATAAGCCCATAGTTGCTACTGCTTTTAAATCTGATTTTAGTATTCCTAAATATCACTGGGTAGCTGACAAGCCTGACTCACGAGACTATATCTATCAACCAGTAACTCTATCTACTACTCCATCAACTGTTGATCTTAGAACATTGTATCCTACTCCAGTTGAAGATCAGGGTAATCTAGGAAGCTGCACAGGTAATGCTATTGCAGAAGCGATAGAAATTATTGACAAGAAGAACGGTAAGAACACCGAAGTCAGTAGATTATTCATCTACTACTATGAAAGATTATTAGAGGGCACGGTTAACTATGATAGCGGTGCATATATTAGAGACGGCATCAGAGCTTGCTACACTTATGGTGCACCGTTAGAAACTCTATGGCCTTACAATATAAATAAGTTTAGAACAGCTCCTAGTAGTGCTGCTGTGTCTGATGCTGCTAGACGTAAGGTTACACTGTACGAACGTGCTACCGACTTCAATGCATGTATCAATGCGCTTGCAAATGGATATCCTGTTGTTATCGGATTCACTGTTTACAGCAGTTTTGAGAGTGGCAATTGGTGGCATACTACTGCTAACATGCCCTACCCCAACACACGCTCAGAGAGCGTCCTAGGAGGCCACGCAGTGCTTCTAGTTGGATACAACAATAGTACCCAGCGTTTCATCGTCAAGAATAGCTGGGGAACGAACTGGGGCGATCACGGGTACTTCTATATGCCATATCAGGTTATTCAGAACACTAGCATGAGTAGTGACTTCTGGGTCATCAAATCAGTAAACAACCCATAAAAAAGCCCCCGATTAAGGGGGCTTTTCATTAATTGTCCTTGGGAAGCGAATCTACTTCTTCAAGAATGATTCGAACTTCTGCTAGATCACGACAGACCAACTTGACATTTGACCAATCGTCATTACTGTCTCGTCCACTGACTTCTACCATATAAGCATTGTCATAGAAGTAAACATTGACCTGTTCGGAAACCTTCTTTAGCTTATCACTGACCTTTGTGATACCCTTAGCCATTGACAGCCCCTAGAATATCGTCAACGGAAACATCCTTGCGAGGACGATTCTTGATAGCATCAAGCGAAGGCTTAGCCTTGACCTTCACTTCACCCTTGCGAGATTCCTTGATCTTGTCTTCAAGAGTGTCCTGAATCGTTGCCTGATCATCTTCGGACTGAAACTCCTTACAAGTAAGCATATACTCAAGAGCTTCAATCTTAGTCATTGCATTGGGCAGTTCAATAAAGTCAATGCGAGTAGCGCCACCCTTACTAAACTGCTTGACACGGCGAACCAAGTCATCAGTGAAACGAACCTTGACACTACTATTGTGATCAGTGATACCGACTACGGTAAAAGTTTGTGCAGTCATAGTTATTACTCCAGTTTCTGTTATAGTTTATAGTTAACACAAAGGGTGCCCAAAGTCAACAACTTTGGGCACCCATATTTTCATTACGCGGGAAATGCGCTCTCAGAAATCAGCAAGCGACCATAAAGAGCCTTTGCAATCTGAATAGCTTCATACGAATTCGCAGCATTTACATACTGCCGGGCAACTGCGGCGCCCGCTTCGTCCTTAAGACGGACCTGAACAAACCACTGACGAGTCATATTAATTCTCCTTACTTAGTTACGATGTAGGGCTTATTCCAATTGCCCACGTTGATGTCAATGTAATGGCTGACATGAAAATAGTCAGTCATGGCATCCGAGTTATCAAAGAACTTCGGACCCTTCATCGCAGCAATGACTTCTGCGAGAAACTTCTTAGCCTTACCGGTGTAGTGTTCGTGCGCCCAGTAAGTGTTGACCTGATAGTTATAGTTGTCAGAGGTCGAATCCTTAGCGAAGTCGATCTTGCCAGACTTGATGTTGAGAACGAGAGTAGAGTGATGACGAACCGCCAGCGAACCCTTGATGCCATACTTCTTGCAGATAGCCTTGATCGCGGGGGCCAGTTCCTGCTTGTGCTGCTGCGACATATAAGCCATTTCGTATCTCCGTTTTCTCAGTCTATAATTAACTATATACCCGTTTTATGGGTAAGTCAACCAAAAAATCACCGGGCCCAAAAATCGTCAATATCAACAACCAACTTCTGTCCAGCCTGATTCTTGATCATAGCCTTGAAAGGACCGACGTACTTTACGAACGTGCCGGGTTCTTCATTCATCGTTTCAATGTTGAGAAAAATGATAGCCATTTTAGAAACCCTTTCTTCGCTCTTGATATACTCTTATAACAAGTTTGGGTAAACTTGTCAACCAAAAAATGACCTTTTTACAAATTAATTTTTGCGATCTTTCGGATTTCCTGACGATCTTGCATCAAAAGGTCAATGATATGACCAATACCATCACATGCTTCCTGATGCTTACCTTCCTTACGGAGTTTGTAGGCAGCAAGGCAGATATTAGCGAAACCATCTTCAAAAAGCTGATTAGGATCCTTAGGCATTGTAATACTTCCAACCACTGATAGGAGAAAACGAAGCAATGAGTGCCCCATTAAGCAGCACAATAGCTTCAAAGCCAGCCTTCTTCACTGCATCCATAGCATCGTGAAGCGACTTACCGAGGTAAATATCATTGCCAAAGTTGACAAGAATAGCTTGATAGAGTTCAGGAAGCATTTCAGTATCTCCTATTACGAAGGACGAACGCCGATACAGGCTTCGTCTCCGACAAAACTAACAGCATAGCGAATAGAAGTCATGCCGGTTTCATCATCGGTGAAATGAACATCGTCACACACTCGGTGTGCGGTGTAGCCCTGAGTGGAAAGCTGACGAATGAACTTTTCAGCTTCATCAACAGTGGTCCTGATTTGAATCATATACTTCATTTCAGTATCTCCTTGCTATACATTCGTTATAACAAAATGGGTACCCATTGTCAACCTTTTTTATCCAAAAAGGTACCGACAGACTAAAATAATCTGCCGGTACCAAATTAGTTTAGATTACTCGCTATCGGAAGCAAGCTGTTCCTTAGCAGCTTCAACAGCAGCAGCACGCGCAGCCTTGATGAAGTTAGCAAGTTCCTTTTCAGCGATCACGCTGGCTTCGGCTTCTGCCTTAGCCTGCACCGCCTTCTCAAAGGCTTCGTCAGCCTTATCCTTGTCGATTTCATCAACGATTTCGTAGCGGCAAGCACGGCCCTTAGAGTCATTGTAATCATTCGGGATGCTGACAACATCACGCGGATTGATCTTGAGAACGATGATACGATCACCGCCGAAGTGATTGAGATAATCCTTCGAACAGAAGTGCAGACCGACCGAGCAAGTACGGTTTTGATCATCGTCAACCATGTTACGATCCATAGAAACAACCGTCACACCATCAACCACATCAACAGTAACTTCGTTATTCTTACCAGCAGCTTCGACCAGAACAGCCTTATCAGCGTCAGTCATATAGACAGCCGGCTTGTTCAGCACAGTACCCGAATGACAGTCCATGTAGTCGCCGCGGACCTTCTTGTAAGCGAGGAAGCAACCATCGGGAGTGATCGGAAGAGTGTTCTTTTCGAGGAAACCATAGAGTTCAGTGACAGCCCGCTTGCTCGGATTCTCCATGAGATTTTCCATGAAAGCAACGAGCGGCTCGACCGGGAAGTCTTCCTGAATCATAGCAACCATGCGCTTGGTGAGCGCATTGTGCATTTCGCGGCCCTTCCAGAAAATCTTGTCGCCTTCAATCTCAATGTTGCCCTGACCGAAGTTGATCACAGCCTTCTTCGGCTCAATGATGTCCTGAACAGTTTCCCAATCATTGGACTTGATAGCGTTGAGCAGCTTATTGTATGCAATATGGCTCTTAGTCACAGTATGCGGCGTAGTGCCGATAACAACAGTGATATTCGAACCCTGGATGATGTACGGAAACGACATATTAAATTACCTTCTATTACGAGTTGAGAACTAAGTTATAACACATTAAGTTTGATTTGTCAAGAATTAAATGCCCTTGAGCATATCAATCGCATTGATATATTCAGCAATGGACTTGTAATCACGGAAGTAACGAGTCAGTTCATTGATGAGCGGATAACGCGACCGAACATTCTGCATTTCAGTATTGTACTTAGCAATTTCGTCGGTGACGTTAACATTTCCTGCGGTCACGTTGTAGATAGTGCAGAGCGTCTGGAAACCCTGACGAGCCGACTTATTCACAGCATTGACAGTAGCAAACTCATTGTACATCTTGAGATATGGGCTATTAGTATTCGTAATCTCATTCTGCACATAGGGGAACTTGAAGTATTCGGTGTGACCGATAGCTTCCTTAACGATACCCTTAACGTCAAGCGCACCCTGCTGAGCCAGCTTTGCCGAAACATATTCGTCAAGATTGACCCAGTTAGACTTACCCTGAACACTTTCAAGGTCAGCCTTACGAACACCATAGACCGTTTCAGTCAAGATGCCCGAATCCCTAAGAGCCTTCGCAAAAGACTTCATATCATAGTCCTTAGCGACACCCTGAGCCTGAAAACCGCTCATGGGCAGATAATAGTAAGTCTTGCTATCATCAAATGCAGCAAGCGAACCAGCATCGCGCCAGACCATATCGTTGCTACGCATGTAACCCTTGTTGTCACGCTTTTCAAGATGCAGGATAGAAACGTCCTTGCCCATACCAGCAGCACGTTCCTTCTGCATCAGCGTAGAAGCCTTGCGAATCTGCGTAGCAGGAGGAGTAGAAAGAGCGTTGAAGAATGCCTTAGTACGCATATCCTTCTTCTTGTCAGCCTTCTCAAGGACGTAGACATAATCATTACCGCCCATGCCCTTAACAGTCTTCCAGTGATACTTAGCACGATTACCAGCACCGACCGTAGTATCGTTAATGACAAACTGTGTAGTGTCAGCTACCTGAATCGACCAATGCGGAGTGGAGTCCCTATAGCCCTTAGTGTTGTCATAGACATTCTGCATAAGAAGCGTAGAAGCAACACGATCACCATAGTAGCTACCGCGCATTTTGAAAGCAGTGATCTTGATATTGAACTTCTTCGCCAGAGTATCTTCGGAGAAGTAAAAGGTCTTGCCATCACCATAGCGATTAGCGTTGATCAGATCAAAGCCAGTGTCAGCAAGGTACTTCTGAACCGCAGCATTCCAAAGCGAGGTGTTCATGCGAGTGCGAAGACGATAAGCCTTTTCCCACGGATTCTTGATAGCAGCGATTTCTTCTGCGATGCGATCAGCAAGCACCTCATTCAGTGCTTCCAGCTTTGCCTTGATAGCAGCAATCGTTTCAGGAATGTAAGACAGACCTTCACGCGAAGCCTGAATATCAAGTTCACCAATACCAAACTCAATGGCCAGCCCGCAAGTCAATAGGTGCTCAAGATCACCGAGGTCAGCATTCGCAGGAACCTGCAGGGGGTATTCAATGTTACCCATGATAGCATAGCTATATCCGTTGCGGGTGCTAGCAGTAGAATGTACGCCCGGGATAATATCACGGTCAGTGTACTCGGGTTCAATGAACGTGAATCCACCGATACCGCCAGAGACTACAGGACGCAGCTTGAAATGCTTGTAAACGTGACGAGCTTCTTCCTGAAACTTACGGAAGTCCAGCGAGTCTTCAACAGCAAAGCGAATCTCAACACCAGCAGGCTCATTGGAACCTTCTTCACCCATCGGGGCAATCGAAGGAACACCCTGATCATTGATGAATGCAGTGTAGACACGCTTGATGCCATTCTTGACGGCAACGATAGTGAAATTGTCAGTGAAGCTGAAAGCAGACTTGGAACCGAGGCCCAGCCCACCAATCAGTTCATCAGTGCCAGTCTTAGTGGATTCAAAGTAAGTAGTGAAGATGTTGCGAACCTGCTGTTCATCAAGACCCACACCATAGTCACGGATTGAGAACCAAGGTTCAAGCGAGTTGGGAAGATGAACATCAAAAGGAGTATCAGTGTTGCCTGCTTCAACGTGCGAGTCAACAGCATTGCACGAGTATTCGCGGATGATAGCGCGAATCTTGTTAGCATAAAGACCAGACGAAAGAATGCCAAACGCCTTAGCACTATTGCGAATACGGAACTCGCCAACCTCACCGACGTTCGAAAGAACCGGTTCGTTGTCAATCTTATTCTTGATAATCATGTGTGTCTTTCTCTGTCTTGATATATTACTTATATCAAAATGGGTAACGGGTGTCAACCAAAAAATGAAGAAAACTTAAAAAAATCGTACAGCACAACCTGCCATGTAGATGACCAACAGACCTGCATTCACTGCAATCAAAGCAGTCTCGCGCATACGCACAGCAGCAATGAGCCAAGCAATAGAACCTATGTTGAACAGTACAACGTTGAGCGGATCAACACTTGCAGAAGTAGCGATAGCGCCACCAATCGTACACAATGTACCAACCCACTTGAGGGTATTATCAAGCATTATGATTACTCCTTAGCCGGGATAACGAGTGGGCTTACGAACGATACGACCATCCTCATAGATTTCCAGGTCGAAGTTATCATCCTCAGGGTCAGCAACAGTGTAGAACCAGCCGCCGCCCTTACGGAACGAGCTTAGCCAAGTCTTGGCGCCATACTTGGTCCAGAACCACTGACCGCGATCAGGACCGGTATAGCTATAATCACGAGCATTTCGAGCGCCCTTCTGATAGCCGATGAAGTCTTTGACCAGGATCACAGTAATTGCAACAAACACAAAAGCAACAATACCCGAAACGATCATACCGACGATAGTGAAAAACGACATATCAGTGTCTCCTTGCTATACATTCGTTATAACAGTTTTGGGCAACCGTGTCAACCAAAATCGTGCCAGCCACAAAAAAAGGTAGGGCCGATTAAGACCCTACCTAATTTGTTTGTTATACGTTTCTCACATAGAATATATGTGCACCAATCTGTGCTAAACGCTCAACATGTCTCCAACGAGGGTGAACATAGTTTGCGTGATAGTACAATGCACTTTCCATTCCCTTGACTCTAACGCCATTTTCAAGAGCATTCTTTGCTACTCTAACGCTTTCGTTCCACATTTCTCCCTTAGGGTGTGTCCAGCGCATTCTATGATTGTTAGTCCAAGAGAACTGATTTCTAGCCATTACCACATCACAAACCCTTCCGGCGAACTTAGGATCGCGGGTTCTATTGATAGTGACTTGTGCTACTGCTAACTTGCCCTTTTCGGACTGATTGCCAGCTTCGTGGTAGATATTCTTAGCCATACAGAACAAATCGTTCTTTGAGTAATGAATCTTATCTGTTGTTTCCACGACTGACAGGAATTTAGCCTTCTTGTAGCCTAGTTCAATTTGTTTTTCTTTTATTTTTACTGGCGAGATTTGTACTAACTGGGGATGCGGCTGCACCGTGTGATATTGTGTTAGTACGCCAGTTGCTGCGTGTGCTGTACTATAGTTGTGCCAACCGATTAATAGTGCAAGTGAGGCAACAATTAACTTTACACCATTGACTACATCAGTAGTCTTTAGTTGAGAATTATACATTTTATTTCCTTAATTGGGCCGCTCTATGATACGATGGGTATATTGTATTGTCCTTCTAATGGGACACCCTATCTATCTACTAAAGTAGCTCTTCCGACGATCAGAATAAGAAACAGGATATATCCTTTGTGTTTCTTACTATGTGATCGTGCGGCAATCAACTGAAATATCAGTCAATCGAAACCAGTGTATAAAGCTGGTCTCTTGTGTCAGAATTCTCACAACTGACACTAATACTTAGTGGCTTAGCGCCACTATAATATGCTTTTATTGGTAGTTTTAGTCTTCGCTCATCGCAAATTCTACACGCTTCACCGACCGAATCGTGAAACTGCGCCAGCTATTTGCGTCAAGATCATAGACTGCCATTGTAGAATCCGAAGTTTTGCGCGGCTTTGCATCTTCCTTAATTTCCTGCACAGGGAGAAGATCAGGTTGAAGCGTACACTTCATAACACGTTCAGTGCCATCCTTCTTAGTAAAGGTAACAGTTGCGCCTGCTGTATAAATCACACCCTTCAACCACTTAGAAAAGATATCCCAATCGTGATCATTGAAGTTAATTTCGGGTTCGTAGGTATTCATCATTTCTTTTTTCTTTCTTACGTTAAAGAGATAATTTAGTCTCGCTTGAGCAGAAACATAGTTAGATAAGGTCCATCGACCTTCACAACATCTTTAGGGGGACGAATAGTAGTGTCTTCACGATCCTTCTGCCAGCCCCGATCATGCCGAAATGCAACTCTAACGTTCTTGTTAGTCAATTTAGTGACTCTACCAAGTTGCAGTTCTCGTCCGTTGGGGATAACGAAAATAACGCTATCCCCAACTTCAATATCACGGCCAAGATAATCTCTATGTTCCATAGTTAAATCTTAGGCTCTTTAGGCATAGTTAGCTTCAACGTCTTGCGATCAGCTTCGGACAGTCGGTTCCAAGCATTCAGCTTAATATGATACTTGTCCCACGCTTCCTTACGCTTGTTTACCGTTTCAGTAGCAGCCTTAACGACCTTGCCCCACCATGCACGGCTTTCATCATCACGCAAGAACAAGAAAGTAGCATGACCGCTCTTAACAAGCTGAACCATCGTCTTGCGAAGGATACGCTCGTTTTGATTGATATAGTTCTTCTTTTCAGTGTTACGAAGGATTTCTTCGTAAACTTCGGGTGCGATCTGGAGTTCAGTATCTTCGCTCATCGGTGATATCCTTTCTTGTTAAGACCAAACGCAGCAAGTTCTTCTGGAGTCAACTTCGCAACAACTTCTGCACGAGCGGCATCTTCCAGCTTCTTCTTTTCGGCAGCCTTCTGCCTACGAATCTTTTCCTGCTCAGCCTTCTTGAGCTTATCTGCACGTTCACTCTGCACAGTGTACCAGTACTGGCGAACAGTTGCGTTCTTACGAATAAGTTCCGCAAACTCAACACCATCAGCATATGCTTCAAGCAATGCAGTAGCAACATCGTCACCGCGAGTTCGGTATCTATCGTTGTAATACGGCATTTTTAACTCCCTTGGTTCAAATGAACACCATTCATCTTCAAACATTATTGTAGTCTCACTATAACATATAATGTGAGGAGTGTCAACCCCTCACATTATAGGTCCGTTACCATTTCTGAAACCGACAGTTCCACCCTGATCCTTGATCTTCTGCAATACTTCTTCAAACAGAATCGGACGGTAGTCAGTCTGCTCAACGCAAACGCAGAAGTAATCTGGATCAATCACGAGAGGACCAATACCATTGATTTCTTGTTTCATAACACGATTACCATGAGTGTGACCATGAATGTTAGCACCGAAACGAGCGATGCTGTCCTTATGCACAGGAATATGACTCAGGATACAACCATTCATAACATGATAAGCACGAATGTCACGAAAGTACTTCGTGTAGTCAGACAGCTTAAAGATGTCGTGATTGCCTTTGATCAGAACCTTATCACCATTCAGACGATCCAGGATCTGCAGGCTCTTGCGATTGATGACAACATCGCCCAGGTGATAGACTTTATCTTTGGGACCAACGGTTTCGTTCCACCGTTTGATCATTTCTTCGTCCATTTCATTCACATCGTCCCATGGACGCACAGGCGAGCCATCGTAGTTCGTGAACTGGCAGATGCCCTTATGACCAAAGTGAGTGTCGCTGGTCAGAAAAACTGATGGCATGTTTAATTCCTTTCTATAACTGTTATACAATGTTTTGGGCATAGTGTCAAGCACTAAATGCTATTATTCAATTTGTTTTTAAAAAGTTTGTGGGGAAGGGTCTCGGTACCATTTCGCTCTAAGCATTAGCTGAGCCGGCGAGAAAAGATAAAGCACCAATGTGCTAGATAGTTATGAATTAGAATGGTATGTTTACGTCACCGTACCACTGACCTTCTGTACGCATTCTACGAATGAAGGTGCAGTAAACACTAACAGCACCATAACAGCGTAGCTTAGCAGTACTCAACAATCCACGATCTACAATCTCAGGAAGAAATACAATGCTTGTAGCGTTGTCGATAGGTACATTGCCCGGTACCATTTGCTGACCACCTGTTACATCAGCAGGTGTTGATTCTGTGTCATTTGAAAACTGAAAAACATGAGGATATAGTTTTCTTGGCTGTGCTAATAGATAAGCATAAGCATCATCATTGCGACAGTTCAACCAAAAACGATTGCCTTGAAGGTACTTGTCAGTGACTTGTATTGGATTGTTTTCAGTACCAATGCAGAGAACATCATCTATTCTCCATACATCAGCCACGACGGAATAACCATTGTTGAATGCTTGACCCAACTGGTTAGGTGTGTTAGCAGATTCAAAGTTCTGCCCATCGTATATACCTTGGTATGAAATTATTTGCATAATGTATTTATGCTGTTATCTTAGTGGAAGCCCTCTTGCTGCTCTACCATTGCCCTTATTTCTTCCTCCAAAAGTAGGAGATTGACTATGGCAGTTAGGACAAATCAATCGCAAATTATCGGGCATATTGTTTGAAGCATTGCCGTCAATATGATCTACTTGTAATGTGATAGGGAGATTGTTGTATTCGCTTATGCTACATTCACTACACGAATATCCTACTGTTTCAGTGAGCAATCGCCGTAGAATAGGTCTTTCTGCAACCTGTCCTAACAAGAAACGCTGTTTAGTTTCTTTCAATTTATATTCTCCGCAGCACTTGTTGCTACAGAAAACATTGGTTTTTTGGTGAGACCACTTAGATTCGGATCCGCAGTTTTTGCACAGATATGTTTTGGTAGAGTTTCGCATAAGAGTATTTATACTCTACCTAATAAAACTGCTATTTAAGTGATAAGTTTGGAGCGGGTGAGCGGATTCGAACCGCCGACAGCTTCGTTGGCAACGAAGGGCTCTACCACTGAGCTACACCCGCAAGAGTGTATTAACTTTTAGAAACACTAGTCCTGCAATAGCCTGGGTCGGGCATTTATCGTCTTTGACAGCAGTTCGTAGTGTATGACTTGCATAGCGCCCATATTCGTTAGCCTATTTGTTCGCTTGATTTCTCAAGTATGCAAGTTATCTAAACTTTGGAGCGGTATGCGGGAATCGAACCCGCGTACTCAGCTTGGAAGGCTGCTGCACTACCATTGTGCTAATACCGCTTGGTTGCGGGGGTCGGATTTGAACCGACGATTTCCGGCTTATGAGACCAGCGAGGACGACCAGACTCCTCTACCCCACGACACTAAACTATTTTGAAGAACACACAAACAATTTTGGGAGGTGCATATGTGTTCATCAAAATAGTCTAATATTATTTATCTTTTGTACAGCCTGAGATTACAGCTTTAGACGAGTGACTTTGGTCATTACCGAATCCCTTGCGAGGACCGTTCTACCGTTATCCACTAGAGCTTGTTACAGTCATCTAGTATCACTCAATGCTGCCTTTTTGAGAGTCTGGCGTTTGACTCGTCGCACTATGCTATTCGACCATCTATCTTTCGTTAGCCTTGCGGGCTATTCACAGTCGCTAAACCGTTACGCTTTCTTTCCGATCAATCAGTTCGGCCTTGCGGGCTTCCCTGAACCTCATTCCCTTGCGAGTGAGGTATTAAGCACCTTTCACATAGTACCGGAGCAGTCTTTCGCTTTTGTTTATCAAATTAGGATTTGAACCTAAGCCGATCCATTAGAAGTGGATTACTCTACCGCTGAGTTATTTGCGAACCTACCAAGATGTGCTGCTCCAGTTGCTCCATACCTTGTTAGATACAGAATACAACACACCTCATGTCTTTTGCCTTGCGGGCTACTCAACCATACTTCACGGATCCGGAGCAAGTGTCCTCCTTCTTCGTTTGTATTGCTATCTTGCCTTTCCTTGCGAGGTCAGACTCAATAACTACCTGTTAACCTTCGATATTCGTCAGTTTGGCTGTACATCGTGAGAGCGCCAACCCTCTTATCTACTCACCGATTTGGCTCTGTAGACTATCCCCTTCGGGACGCTATACCTGACTTACTACCTACCGCCTTTCTACGGACGGGCCTTTCGGCTAGTTCAGGCTTGCATAGATGGACTCTTACGAGCGCAAGTTTATAGGAAACCTTGCTTTAGGCACATTACTGTGCTTACCCTAATGAGGCTATGCCCCCAATTCTTATATTCAATTTTCAAAGAGCTAAGACAATCTCTTGTCTTGATAAACTCATTATATCAAAGTTCGTAACCGTTGTCAAGAACTTTTTTGCCTATTTACGAAAAAAGTTTGGAAGAGAAAGAGTAAGTGATAGACAAAGCAATATGCAGCGACCAACCCAAAGGGTAAAATCTATACACACTGAACACTAAACAAACTGCAAAATAGCGTATGTCCAAGCAAGCAATTCACAAAGTTGAATAAAGCCTGGTTCATGCTATTATAAGCGTTTCGAGCGCCGTGCTGTAAAGTATCATCCGATACCAGGGTGTCTACTCTAATCTCTCTTTCTCTCCCCGGTAACATCCGAAGATGCTACCAAACTGTTAGAGGATATCCTCGTTAGTCAGTGTTGCAACTGTCTCGTCGGACAGTTCAATGGTCGTGCGAACATTAAGTTCAAGCAACTCATCCTGCAACTTCTGCTTTTCCTTCTTTGCCTTGACAGCAAGACGATTAAGGGTCTTGATGTCATTCTGGGTAAAGATAGAAGTTTCTACTTCTGCCTTAGCATAGTAGCTATCTTCCGTGCGGTTGGCAATCTTCACGAGCTTGCCACGAATGACTTCACCGTCCAAACGTTCCTTAGCCTTGCTATAAGCAGTGAAGAAAGTTACTTCCTTCTCTAGAAAAGCAAGATCAGCGAGACGACCATCAATGTCGTTAGTTGCGTTAGCAGATGCAGTTGCTTTGCGGATCTCATAGAGACTACGGAGCAGTGCATTACGACGGTTGATGTTATCAAAGAAGGTCGTTGACGCAGCAGCGATCACTTCTTCTGGCTTCTGGAATTCATTGATGCTGACATCAGCCTTGAATTCAAGGCCCTTAAGAGCTTCGTTGATTGCGATCTGGATTGCATTTGCCTTACGTAGTGAAACTTGCATTCTTCTTCCCTTTGTGTTTCATTGCTTATACTATAAACCAATATGATAATCAATCATTTTGGGTAAACTTTGGTAGCAGTAGCAGGATCCGAACCTGCGACCTTCCGGATATGAGCCGGACGCTCTGACCAACTGAGCTATACTGCCATATTATGTAAAAGTCTTCAACGCTTTCAAATCGTCACCGATGTTGTCTTCACTGATAGGACCAAGACCAAGACAAGTCGTAGTTGGTTCATTGAACACAGTGAATCCAGCGTCAGTTACAAGACTCGTACCGCAGACATCCTTATACTTTTCCTGGAGAGCCTTAAGCTCATCAACAGTATCTACGATAAGAGTAATCTTGTAAGCACGGTCGCTATTCATGTATGCTCGTACTTGATCAATAAAGCACTTCTCAGGATTCAAAGAATCCCAATAAGCATGTAGATAAGCATGGCCTGCTTGAGTACACATCTTACCTCGAATACCTTTCATCTTTGCAACGCTCTCTTTGGCAAAGATAGCGTACATTTTGTATTTCATAACATTCTCCACTATCAATAATTTGCCATAAAATCACTGGGTAAACCTGAGGACTCTTGCCCCACCTTTTTATTATCATACACGCCGGCAACCCTGCAGCGTCAGGTGTACTCTCTCGCTATAGCATATGCATCTGTTATAGCATGAATTGGAGGACGTAGTGAGGCTCGAACTCACAAGGCATTTCTGCGGCAGATTAAGAGTCTGCTGGACCAACCAATTGTCCAATACGTCCATATAAACTGTCCGTTTTGTTTTCAACGACTACGGGGAGAACTTAATCTCCTTCAGGCATTGGTTCAGCAGACGGTACTGCTTATTGATAAAACAACTTAGAAGAACACAGACCCGCAATGCGGGAGTTGGTTGCTAACATTATGATATCTAAGAAAGCACTACCTACTGTGTTCATCTAAGTTGTTTTCAAGCAACGAGAAGCTAGTCCACTTAGCAATAACTAGCAATATACGAAAGACCATTCGGAGCTTCTCGTCACTTGATATACTAGATATACTATACTTCTCGTTGCTTGTCAACCGTTTTTTTTACTTTTTCAAAGTTTCTTTCTTACAATATACACTTTCGCTGTAATAACCATTTGAAGTTCCGAGGAACCTAATAGTCACATACCCCTTGAAGGTTGCGAAGTTGTAGAAGGTCCACGTATAGGATTCTTCATCTAATTTTGTTCCATCCGCATTGTGATCTTCACGAGCGATTAGCAATGGCCAACCCGCGAGGTCTTCAAGATCACCGTTGATATCTTCAACTACCACTGATTCGCAACAATCTTGATCATGATAAAGCACATAACATACTTCATCGTTTTCAAACGTTACTGTATCCATAGTAGCAGTAACCTTAGAGAAGGTCTTACCAAGCATATCATTAACGTCTACATGAGTATCACGCCAGCCCATTGCCTTCTCCTTTCTGTGTATTTGGTGAACCGGGAGGGGCTTGAACCCTCGACCCTAGGCTTAAAAGGCCCATGCTCTACCTACTGAGCTACCGGTCCATATAACTTTGGTGGTTCCGGGAAGAATCGAACTTCCAATGACCGATTATCAGTCGGTCGTTATACCATTTAACTACAGAACCAAATAATGGAGCCCGGTGCAAGATTTGAACTTGCGTGGAGAATACTCTCGGAGGATTTGCAGTCCTCTGCATTCGGCCGCTCTGCCAACCGGGCGTTTATTTCTTTATAGATTTCTTATAACAACATTCAGAACGAATGTCAACCATTATCTTGGCGGAAGGTGTGGGAATCGAACCCACTCAACCCTTGCGGGTTGTACAGATTAGCAATCTGCTGCATTACCAGCCTGCCCACCTTCCTTATAGATATATTTACTCTAGTATGCTATTCTCTACTAAATCTTTTTTCTTCCAGACTACGAGAGGTTCAGAGAACTGCGACCACTTACAGCGATCTAGCGCAGTTTCATAACCCTTAATCTCTAAATACCCTCCCATTTCTTCAACGTAGAAATCCGGAGTGTAATGACTCAAGTTACCTTTAAGATTAGTATAGGGGAATCGTGTAGTATTTCGTTTCCACATATATCCTTTAAGGTCTAGCCATTTAGCAACCGCTAACTCCCAGGTGCCGTCTACCCAGACAGTGCCTGCGATCGGAGATACATACTGAATCTTCTTGCACCTACCTGCCTTTGGCATCCATCCGGATTCATATCTTGCAAGAATGTTTTCTCTAGCACGAGAAGCGTGTTCTAGTTTCTGTTCAGGAGTAAAGTTCTTGTATGAGCCTTTTCCTTTATTACCCAATGATCGGGACAAGCGTTGGGCAAGTGCTTCATTGCCGTACAATGCATCGTAAGTTTTACCCAACAACGCCTTTCCGCTAGTATTGCCCTTAGGGTGCCCATTCTTCCAATAAGAGTCACCTGCTATAGCCCGCCTAGCTTTGACTCTATCGCTATTCTTGGCCTTCATTGCAGGACAAGAGCTTGGTGAGTTGCTACAACAGTTTTTACTGTTCTTAAGCGTTTTTATAGCTTTGCTACCACAACCATAATCACAGATCATACTTTATTTCCTTGTATGATCTATTTATCATTTGTTCGTTAAACAAGTGGTTTAAGCCTCATATATCCAAATGTTTTCTCGCATTTTCAATGTATCCAGTGATACGTTCTTTTCCAGCAGGGTTCATTGAGTGAACAATGTACTTAGGGAACTTGAAACCTTTCTCACTGCAATAGTCAACGAGCCACTTGGCACAATCGTAACCAGTCTTTTCAGTACCATAGTCTACGATAGTTTCAAGCTGTTTGACAGGATCACTTTCGTTTTCTTTGAGCATAGCTATATAATGTTCGTCAGCTAGATCATGATCAAAACAAACGAAAGCTGGCATTCCTCCGCGAGAGATTTGATTGACAAATCCTTCATAGTTGCGAACAGTGAATGTAGTCTCAAAGCGAGGGAATTCAGCCCAAGTTACATCGTCAGGGTTTCTAACATCATCAAGAAACAGTACATACGACATATTTGGACTTTCTAAACTTGGCGGAGAGAGTGGGATTCGAACCCACGGAACCTTGCAGTTCAGCGGTTTTCAAGACCGCCGCAATCGACCACTCTGCCATCTCTCCGTATTTGTTAAAACTTTACACCTAGTGTAAAGCTAGTAATATCATTCTCTTTAATATCTCTAGTATATAGATTTTGAACACCAATTGCAACCAAATTATTCAAGTTATACGTGATTGCAGCTTGATTTCGGTAATAATCAATGTTGCTCTTTTCATAAAGAAACTTGTTATACGCGGTCAATGGACCATTTGAATAACGGAACCAAACACTGTCACGAGCAACAAAGTAGTCACCATCGTCAGTGTGTCTATAACCAGCAGATAACTCATTGCTGACCTTGATATGATCGCTACGATAAACCTTATAGCCCCAGCCGCTTGCAACAACATAAGTATTCTGCCAAGGACGGAACTGATTGTAATCGTAACGAATATCACCGATTACATAGTTTCTATCATTCAATGCATAGTTACGCTTGATTTCAGCGGCACCCATGTTGACAGTTGCAACACTCTTGCTCTGCTGATAGTTATAGTTGATATCGTAAACTCCCTGCCAGCGACCATACTGCGTAGTCAACTCGCCGTCAACAGTAGCAGTGGCATTACCATGATCAGTAAACATTCCACCTACTGCTAATACAGCATGAGTTCCATCGGTTGTTTGATTACTCTGTGCATAGACAGGAGTTGCAAACAAAAGGGCTACTAGTGCAAAAAGTTTTCTCATATGTCTATTTAACTCTTTGTAAGGCGTGTTATAAAAAATGATTCGAATCTAGTACCGTACCGTAACGCAATAGGAATAAATAATAGTATGAACAAATGCATTCACTGTGATAAAGAAACGTCAAATCCTAGATTCTGTTCAAAATCCTGCTCTGCTAAACATAATAATCGCGGAGTTTGCAGAGTAGAAAGAAAGGTGTTTCCTCATCCTTGCGCTCATTGCGGAACTATTACTACATCAAAGAAGTATTGCTCTATGCAGTGTAGCTCAGATGCACTTAGAGTTAGTGAGGAGCACCTCAAAAAATCAAATGCAATGCGTCAAAGCAGATATCGCGCAAGACAATACAAAGTTCTTGACCCCGGCGCTAATCTTGCAAAGATAAAAGAGATATATCGCAACTGTCCCGAAGGTCATGAAGTTGATCATATTGTGCCCCTTTCAAAGGGAGGGAAGCACCATGAAGATAACCTGCAATATCTCACTATCAAAGAGAATCGTAGCAAGGGCAATCGTTGGTGGTAGTCCCGGCCGGGCACGATCCGACAACCTAGCCGTTATGAGCGGCCAGCTCTACCAATTGAGCTACGGGACCATATTATTGAGCTACAAGAGCAATGTTTGGTGCGCAGGGTTGGATTCGAACCAACGTAGTCTCACGACGGCAGATTTACAGTCTGCTGGTATTAACCACTCACCCACCTACGCATTAACTTATAAAAACTGTTGGAGCCAACCATCAGCGAATGTCTTTACCTCATCATCTGCGGCAAAGTATGCATCCATGTCGTTGATTGCGTCAATAATGTCAAGAATGTCATCTTCAATAATTCCTTGATTACGCAATGTGTCCAAGTAAGCAGTAAGGTCTAAGTTTACCCCTAGAACCTCCTGTTCTTCAATGTCCATCTTACCAAACTCAACGTGAATAACTTCACCCACGATTGGCTCCTTTTAGATTACTTGGCTTCTACCGAAGTATCACGATCAGTCTTACCACCAGCTACGTCAGTAGCAGCGGCAGTAGCAGCATCAGATGCAGCGTCAGATGCGGCGCTAGTAGCAGCATCAGTGCTGGCTGCTTCCGGAGCCTTACCGCTGCAAGCAGCAAGGGTAGTTAGTGCTGCAACAGCAGCAAGAGTAACAATCTTCTTCATGTTATTTTCCTTGTTTTGTTTTTTGGACCCGTTTCATCGGATCTCTGTATTTATAGCGACTGGTGACCCCTACGGGATTCGAACCCGTGTCGTTGCCGTGAAAGGGCAGTGTCCTAGGCCTCTAGACGAAGGGGCCGCTAAACTTGGTGGGCGCGGTCGGACTCGAACCGACACGGAATAAATCCGGGAGATTTTAAGTCTCCTGCGTATGACCAATTTCGCCACGCGCCCGTAATTTGTTAGCTCTAGCGTAGTTCCCTCCCTTTGGGGTAAGACCTACTTTCTGTAATGCTTTTCTTATACTACTACATTCCTCAAGGGCTGTCAATAGCTCATCGTCACTTACTTTTACCTTTCCTGAGTTGATATTTCTACCTCTCCAGGTATCGGTCAATGCGTGGCAGTTGCAGCATAGTAGTTTGAGATTTTCTTTAATGTTGTTCTTATTGTCACCATCAATATGTTCTAACTCTAGAGGAACCTTATGACCTTGCCATTCTTCTAATCCACATGCTTCGCACCTGTGCCCGCGTTCTTGGATGAGAACAGCTTTATGACTACCAGTTCCACCGTATTCAAATACAGTGTTAGGATACTTATCCTTATTCCAATTCATGCGAGTTTTAGCATCCTCGCTCATTGATGAATATGCTTCTTTCGCAGAAGGTCTAGCACCGGTTGCATATACCCGTTTGGTTGCAAGCGAGTTTTTGCTTTTAATCTCCGGGCAGCCTGCCGGTCTCTTAGAACAGCAGTTTTTGCCATTCTTAAGAAGATAGTGAGAAGTCTGTCCACACCCATACTCACAATACATAATAGTCTCCTATAATGTATTTATACCTGGTAGACAGACTTTTCACTTAAAACTTAACCAACATTGTCAAAGACCAGAATGTGTTTCTCACTCTGTATATCTCTTTATACGACATTGTTAGAGTAATGTCAAGAACTATTTTCAGAAAGTTTGGCACGAGTGCAGGGATTTGAACCCCGACGAATGGTTTTGGAGACCATCATGCTACCGTTACACCACACTCGCATGTCGGGAGAGAGTTAACACAACTCTCTCCGTATCCGCCCATGTTTTGATTATGGCCCAGCAGGAGAGGAAACTAGTGTTATTTTCCTCTTTGTCCTCAGGTACCAACGGAGTCACGGGAACTCCAACCTCGGTATTTAGAAAGTGACAACACCACTGTCAATCACAGGATGTTCATCATCTGTGCGATCAACTACAGTGTAGGTGAACTTGTAGGTTCCAAGTTCCTTGAGCATATCTGCTACAGCTTCAATTGCGAAATCCTTGCATGAATATAGATCAAACTTATAAAAACTTGGTTCACCTGACCAAAAATGAATAGATGAGTGACTGGTAGTAATACCAACCATCCCCGTTACGCCTTCGTTTCCTTCATCGTCACACCAAACACAGATAGGATCAATTAACACCTTCATATCAACTGCTTCAACCAAACGATTGAACCAGTCTTCAAGAAACGTAACATACTCCGCAGTAGGAGCTTCTTCTAGATATCCTGTAACAAGGATGTGCTTATTAACTTGAGCCAACTCATAAAACCTTTCGTTTCAATTTTACTGTCAGACAGTGAATAACTATTTATCACAAAAGGAAAAACTACAGATATTATCTGTAGCTTTCCTTGAATATGGTACCTGAGGAGAGGATCGAACTCCCGACATTTTCCGTGTAAAGGAAACGCTACTACCGCTGAGCTACTCAGGCATTATATGGTCGGGAATGTAGGATTCGAACCTACGACCCCCTGCTCCCAAAGCAGGTGCGCTACCGGACTGCGCTAATCCCCGACGGTGGATTAATGTTTGGTGGAGACGGAGGGAATCGAACCCTCAAGTGCGCCTTGCAAAGGCGCCAGTTTCCCGTTAGCTTACGTCCCCAGAAACTTTATTATACTTATCATTCCATTTACTGATCTTAACAAAAAGTTCTTCAATTGTCAAGTCACATTTTTTACCTTTTGACACATTTGTGCCATGCTGTAATAGTTGACAGTTAGCAGGGTGAGAGATTATTGACGGATCAATTCCGTTATCAAATCCGTATCTCACACTCACAATATGGTCTCTACTGACACCTGTTAAATTATTACCACGATTTGTAGCTTTATACCAACCGTGCTGTTCAACTAGTACAATATCAAACTCATCTGGAAAGTCAAACACATTAAACTTGAATGAACAGTCTGCTCTATAGTTTACGAGTTCCGGACGTTGACTTCTGACTTCGGTGTAGTCGCCGGGCTTTAGTGCTGCCCTTAGTTTACACGCAGAAGACAAGTCTCTTGGAACAAACAACCCAAGTCGTTTTGCTTTCTGAAAAGTTTTGAATGCTATTCTAAACTTTCCCTGCAGGTCACGCTGCGACATACCAGCATCATACAACGCTTGTACTTCTTGCCAAGGCATATCGTGTATTAAAGTGCGCTTTCCCATATTAGTATTTATGTTTTGGCGTCCCCAGCAGGGCTCGAACCTGCAACCCCAAGTTTAGAAGACTCGTACTCTATCCAGTTGAGCTATGGAGACAATCTCTCTTTACATGTTTACTTATACTAAAGATTGAAACGAATGTCAACCTCTTTTTTCAAGAATGGTGCCGGCTAGAGGAGTCGAACCCCTGGCATCGTCATTACAAGTGACGCGCTCTACCACCTGAGCTAAGCCGGCGTGTTCTTTAATAACTTGTTTCTTCTCTTGTATATAGCAGCATTAGAAACACCTAGAATATTTTCTAGTTCCCCAATCCCGTGTTTATCAAGCAAGTCTAACAAATCAATGCTGTCCCAGTCAACTTTTCTACTGTTCTTTTGGGCGCATATATGACTACAAAACTTTTGAGCAATAGGTTTTTTATCATTGCAGATAGGACAAGCATCATATTCTGACACTTTTTTAAAATCAGCAAATGCTTCATTAAACACTTCATACGTTTCCGGAAGCTCTCTAACGCCTGCATGAATCTCACTATGGCAATTGTGACATACCAGTATACACTTTCTAAGTTCATTTACAATCTTAGGCCATGCCTTTGGGTTTGCTCTAGCACCACCAAATCCAATGTCTTTCTGACTAGGATCAATGTGATGAAACGCCAGCGCAGCAGTATGCTTATTATATCCGCAACATTGACATTTGCTGCCCATTGCTTCTACCATTTTATCTTTGGTGTTTTCTCTCCAACGCTTTACGCTTTCTGATCTATAACTCATAATATAACCTCTAACCTGTAAATCTATTTATCAAAAGTTTGCAGGTTAGAGGTTTTAAGTTGGCTCCCACGGATGGATTCGAACCACCGACCAGACGATTAACAGTCGTCGGCTCTGCCACTGAGCTACGTGGGAATGAGAGAATGAACTCTTAATAATATTTAATAGTTGAAAGCAACGTGGATTTATTTTCCTACGCTGCCTTTAACATAATACGACTGTGCTTCGGAACACCTGACATTAGATACTCCATCTGGTCAGCAAGAATGCTACGATTCTGGAGAATCAAGTTTTCAAAGTGATTGGGTTCGTAAGGGATATACAATAGTTCCATACGAGCTTCCTTAAGCGACTTACAACCCTTCTTTTGGTTGCAGTCAATGCAAGCAGTAACTACGTTAGTCCATTCATCCAAACCACCGTGGAACCGAGGAACAATGTGATCACGGCTCAAGTCATTACGACTTGTGAAATGATTACCGCAATAAGCGCAAATGTGTCGGTCACGAGCGAACAGTGTACCATTCGTCAACACAACCTTATTGTGCTTCTTGAAGTCAAAACCATGACCCTTAATAGCGATGATGCTAGGAGTTTCAATATAGCTGCGAGTGCCATCCTTTCGGACACCGCCTCGGTAACGTGCGATCACATCACCCATGCTCCATGCTACCAGGTCTTTTGCGTGATATGCAATCGCTTCGTCGTGGGAGACCCACGTGCGCGGGACACCTGAAATGTCAAGGGCTAGAACTGCCATAAAAACTCCTGTTTCTTCCTGTATTTAGTAATCTACAAAGTGAATTCCTTATTGTGTTTTCACTATACATTTGATTGACCGAATTGTCAACCGAAATCTTTGGTGCCCTAGAGAAGATTCGAACTTCCACGAGCTTTCGCCCACTACCACCTCAAGGTAGCGTGTCTACCATTCCACCACCAGGGCATTAAATTGGTGCACCCGGAGGGACTTGAACCCCCAACCGTTCGGTAATCTGCCGATCATGAGGTATAAGCTCACCGCTCTACCATTGAGCTACAGGTGCATGGTGCTCTATACAGGAATCGAACCTGTTATCTCTGGGTTACGAATCCAGCGCATCGCCAGCAATGCTTATAGAGCATTGAATGATTTTATAGTGGGCCTGCTGTACCACAACATCAGCAGCATTCCATACCTATTAAAAGCGCCGGTATATACTAGGGTGCGTTGTTGAAGTCGTTGTCAGATGGTTTCCATTTTGCGTACTTGAACCGTCATCCGTTACAGAGATTCAACTGGCCAGTATAGGCTCTGTGACTATTACTTCCAACACCCACTACAAAACTTTAGTATCCGCTCCCTGTGAGCACCTCATGTCATTAGGAGGCCATCCCTATGTTTAGCTCGGACTCGAACCGAGTAGATAATTTGGTGCCCGTAGAGGGACTTGAACCCCCACACCTTTTGGATACCTGATTTTGAGTCAGGCGCGTCTACCGATTCCACCATACGGGCAAAACTTAATTTCCTGTTAAGCTGTATAATACTACTGTATTGATAGGTTCACCCTCAAGATTCAACTGAAACGTTATTTGATCTGGCTTAATGCCATACATGTCAGGAGTAATCTCATATGAGAGGGTTAGATTATTAGCTAGATAATCTTTGATTTGTGCTTGAAGTTTTGGATCCATTGTACTCTCCTATTGAGAGTATTTATCGCTTGGTACGGATGAAGGGACTCGAACCCTCATCGACGTTATGATTGGTGCGGGTAGAGGGAATCCCGGTCCTCGGACATTTTCACCTGTCCTACATACCACCTTCGTGAAACTTGGTGGGGCTACCCGGACTCGAACCGGGAGAACTTTACGGCCTAAACGTAACGACTTTACCAATTTGCCCATAGCCCCGTTGATTTTATTTAGTTTAATTTCCTCTTAAAAGAAATATTATGTTCTGATATTAGATTTACTATCTTCTTAACTGATCCGTATCGTAAATCTAATTTTTCTAATACCTGATTCAAGTTTTCTGAATCCTTGATAGCAGCTATTAGCTGCTCATCGGTGTATCTACTTGTTTTGAACCCTTTTACCCAACCCTTTCTCCAAGTAGGAGTCTGTGCGTGACAGTTAGGGCATAGTAATTCAAGGTTATCCTTTGTGTTATCTTTGCGGTCGCCGTTTTTATGCTCCAATTCAAGAACAATCGGTTTTCCTCTCCACTCAGAGAGTCCACAACCCTCACAACAATATCCTCTCTCAGCAATTAGTGCGCTTTTGTGCTGACCCTTTCCATTATGTGAGAAATCTGCATATCGTTTTCCTGCATTCCAATTCATGTTATTTTTGGCAGTATCAGATAACGATTCATAAGCCTCTTTCGCAGAAGGTCGTTGCCCGGAATCATATGCTGCTTTTCCGGCAGCGGAGTTTTTCTTTTTAATCTCAGAGCAGGAAGCGGCTCCAGGACCACACATCAGTTTACCTGACTTGTTTCTAAAGTTTGCAACCAAACCACATCCATAACTACATAATTCAGTAGTTATTATTGCTTCTGCTTTCTTGGGCCCTCTTTTACTCATAGTAGTGTTCCTTAATTGGGTGACACAACTATTTATCATTTAGTCTACCAATTTAGTATTTACTCGCCGTGATCCATGTCTCAAATTAAATCACTGATAGTATCTTTCAACTACTGCTACAGCCTTCGGGTACATAGGAGAGAATTGAGAATGTCCCCTATCTCATACGGCATACTGTACACACGCGAGTAATTAGGTGTGTTGTTTAGTCGTTACACTAAAAGCTACTTGTCATTTGGGATCCGAGTGAGGCGTCACCCGTCGATCCGGCCAGACTCCCAATGGGTTTTTTCACTTCCTTAGGGACAACACATAAACTGGTGCCTGGGGACGGAATCGAACCGCCGACACGGAGATTTTCAGTCTCCTGCTCTACCAACTGAGCTACCCAGGCAGTAAACTTATTAGAAGAACACACTGTCGTCACCACCATTCTCGCCCGTGTTACGGGGCCTATGTCCGTCCTGTGTGTTCATCTAATAAGTCTATCATTGAGATAAACTTCTCAGGAATGCGAATACTTCTTCTTCGGAACGATAGATAGCGTGATGTGCTATCGGACGAGTTAACGCCACTTGATAGTGATCACCAAACTTTCTGATTATTCCGTAGCCCTCAAACCTACCATTACCTGCTGAACGATTGTTCCAGCGAGTGCGATAGCGATAAGGGAAAGATTCACATTCGTAGGTCACGCCGAGGATCTCAGCGCACTTTTCATAGAACATGATCTTCCTTTCTTTATATAAAGTCGTAACCCTCGTATGGGATTCGAACCCATGTTCCCGACCTTCCCGGTCGGCGTCCTGTCCGCTAGACGAACGAAGCAAGAGATAAGTAAGATTCCCGTGATCAAATCGGGCGATCTTAATCTCTTGGACTTTCCCACCTATGATGATCAGCCATAGTCGGAAACTGGCGTCGGGCGGGGGTTATTGCACCCTGCGGTTAAGCATTTTCTCCATTCTTCTCGGGGTCTAGAAATCCCTCTGAAAGCAACTATGCCATACCCAACATTAAATTAATATGAAGTGTCAGAGTCGGCTCACCGATTTGAACGGTTAAGTAACTAGTATAGTATCCACATACCTACGCTCTGAAACGCACTAGACTCACTTCATAAACTGGCGACCGTGAGGGATTACGATACCCCGACCTTTCGCGTGACAGGCGAATGCTCTTCCTCTGAGCTACACGGCCAATTTTCTAAGTTGTGCGAGTTTGCCTTTTCGGGCACCCTCGTTCATTCGTCTTCGTCCTTCTTCACTTACATTCTTTACACCCCAGGTGTCTGTTTGAGTGTGACAGTTAGGACATAGATATCTTAAATTATTTTGGGAATTATTGGAATTGTTCCCGTCAACATGATCTATCTGCAATCTTATATGTTTGCCATTGTATTCTGTAATACCACAGCAACTACATTTATATTCATTTGTGCGTCTAAAATAAGTCAGTGCATTATTACGGGTATAGTTACCACTTTCAATCTTCTTTCGTAGAGAGTCAATAATCTGACAATCTCTATTACAGTATTTTCCTAAGGTCTGTGACGGGCGCCACATGAATTCAGTTTCACACACTGTACAATTAACTCTAGGCATTAGGTTAGTCCTTTCATAGACTATTTATCATTCTAACCTAACTAACGAGCCATTAAACTTTTTAGAAGAACCCTGACAGGATTCGAACCTGCGCTAGGAAAACCCATTGAGGGCGTAAGTACCACTCTCACATTACATCAACAGGGTTCATCTAAAAAGTCTATCATAGTTAGGAAGAGTCACGGTGCTAGGGAGGGTCCGTTGCTCTATTTCAGGTCTTGCCAGTGCCACTCTCACGCCCTTAGCTTGACCACCTAATAGAAAAATTCATTCAACAATGTCAAAGAACAGAGAGTGTTTCGCTCTCTATGTTCTCGTTATAGCAAACAACGATACCGTTGTCAACCTTTTTTTTGGTAGCCCGAACGGGTTTCGATCCCGCTTCTACTCCTTGAAAGGGAGGTATCCTAGCCACTAGACGACCGGGCCATATATTGGTGGAGCCTACGGGGATCGAACCCGTGACCTTTTGTCTGCCAGACAAATGCTCTCCCATCTGAGCTAAAGCCCCAAATATCATGGCGGAGTGTGATAGCATCGAACTATGTACCTCGCAGTACCTACTGTTTTCGGGACAGTGTGAGGAGCCAACCTCAGCACACTCCATTAAACTGGTCGGGAAGACAGGGATCGAACCTGCGACCTCGGCGTCCCGAACGCCGCGCTCTACCACCTGAGCTACTTCCCGTTGAATTGGTCGGGATAGCAGGATTTGAACCTGCGGTCTCAAGTCCCCCAGACTTGCGCGTTAGGCCTGACTACGCTATATCCCGTTGATTGGTGGAGCGGCTTTTTACTTTCGCAACGCTATACCGTCCCCAAACCTCGTCAGGCACCGATACAGTCAAGTACCGGCTGTTATATTGGCGGAGTCGGTGAGATTCGAACTCACGGTACCCTTGCGAGTACAACACCTTTCCAGGGTGTCACAATCGGCCACTCTGTCACGACTCCATGATTTGGCGCGGTCACTTTTTTTCTATACTGGGGCTACTTTCGGAAGGTAGTCCATATATGTGACCGCATAAGAATGGTGCGCGATGCAGGAGTTGAACCTGCCGCCTCTTCCATGTCAAGGAAGCGTTCTACCGATGAACTAATCACGCATTAAGACTGGGGTGTAAGACGGGGATCGAACCCGCGACATGCGGTACCACAAACCGCCGCTCTACCACTGAGCTACAAACACCATGAATTGGCATACCCCGTAGGAGTCGAACCCACGCTCTCGGACTTGGAAACCGATGTGCTACCGTAACACTTGAGGTATATGATTAAGAGTTATCTGTAGGGAAAATGTTATATACTTCGTTGATGAGATTGTAGTCATCATCAAAGACTTTTGCATGATAGCCTTGTTGTGCTTGAGATAGTGCATAAGCATAAGCATCTTCCTGAGTATCATACTCGGTAGTGATTACGTTTAGTACTTGATTCTCGTCGTAGACTTGCACACAGACTTTCATTGATTGATCCTCTACGATATTTATCTATGGTGCAACCAGAAGGACTTGAACCTTCAACCTTCGGTTTCGTAGACCGACGCTCTAATCCAGTTGAGCTATGGCTGCATGAAATCTTCCCTGTTTTTATAGAGGTGTCGGGAACCTCTACCGGTAAGCACTAGAGCAGACCCAGGAACCGCTCTTTAGTAATCCGGCGAAACTGGTACCCTCGGAGAGACTCGAACTCCCGACATTCTGGTTCGAAGCCAGACACTCTAATCCACTGAGCTACGAGGGCATGAAGAATGGTGCTGCGTGACGGAATCGAACCGCCGACATTCTGATTACTAAACAGGTACTCTACCAACTGAGTTAATACAGCATAACATTATTTATACAGAGTTGGATGCCCCTCTAGGACTCGAACCTAGGTTGACGGATTCAAAGTCCGCTCTCTTACCACTAGAGGAAGGGGCAACGATCAACTTTGTATAGTTACATTATATATGCTTTGATATACGATGTCAAATATTTTGGATCCCCGAACTGGATTCGAACCAATATAAACAGAGTCAGAGTCTGTTGTCCTACCATTGAACGATCGGGGAATGAAATCTATTCATATTAACACACTCGGGGTGCCGATTCCTGCAAATTCAGAGTATGAGGGGCGTTGTTTTGCCGTTATGTGTTTATAAGAATAGATTTAGCCTTTTGTTGACAAGCGATCTATGTTGTCTGGCATTTCAGACTTGACCGCTTGAGAGGATCGTAATGTCCTCATCTGATAGATTTTTCATCACCCTCAGGTGAATCCATCCTTACCACCGCCCGTTCTTTTTTTATAGTGCTTTGCAGCCTCGTTCCGACTTGCACTTTTGTCAGTCTTTCACCTGACTGTCAGAGATTTACTTTCTGACTAATGGAAAACCCCAAGAACTTGAGTCCCCGGGGTCTAAATAAACATGTTTATACTATGTCTACCTAACCGCCGGGCTGTTGTTCCACTGCTGGGTCAAAGCTGCCGCGAATGCTTGTATTATATGACGCCGCAACCATGCCCAATGAGGATAATTGTCCCCAGAGTGTATGCTGTTTCAGCGATATGTTACAAGTAGTATTCATAGTAAGTTTATTTAGTCCTGGTTTAAAATAGTGCAAATTAACGGCTAGTTTTTCAACTTTTCGTCAATTTGCGCTACATTCACTCTTATATATCATTTCAAAACCGTTGTCAACATATTTTTTCAACAATCTGAAATTTTATTTCAAGCAGGGATACCTGCTTCACGAACAATCATTCGGGCAGCATAGGCCACCGTACTACGAGTAACGTCAATCTTACCTGCGTCAATCATCTTTTCGCAGATGATTGCAGCACCCTCAAAAGCATATTCTTCCCAAGCGTAAAGTTCAACGTAGCGACAAAATTCAATAACAGACATGACTGATCTCCTTTTCTCACTCTATATATTCGTTATAGCACCGCGATCTTTCTATGTCAACCTACTTTTCAATCTTCGTACAAATATTCTTCATTCATATGGCGACGAACACGGCGGCGAGTAATCTGCTTGACCTTGCGCTTGTCACGGCCCCAGTATTCATCCCAGCTATCATCCGAAGTACCACGGCAGGTGTTCTTCTTAGAGAACCAATCGTTCGTAGCGTGATGCTTGACACCACGATTGTCTTCGTCAGACCCGGTGATCAACTTCCAACCAATGCGACGAGTACGGCTCATTTCAAGTCTCCTTGCTATACACTACTTATAGCAAAATGGGTAAATGCTGTCAACCGTTTTCTTGCCTTAAAGTTAGATTATAACTTTGTTGATTGATGCGATCACGGCAGCAATCGTAGCCATATCCTGAACCTGTTCACGGGTGTAGTTACGATTCTTAAGAAGATCAACTAACGCAAACTCTCGTCCCTGTTTCAATACGATAGCAGCAACAAACGCATACATTGCCGCCTTACCCGTTTCATCAGTCATGATGGGTTCAAAAACTTCCAATGGATGTGATTTAGGAGAGTTATACTCTGCAATGTCAACTGCGTCAAGATACTCTAGATACACTGAATCAATAGACATACTGACTACTGCCTGAGTAACTAATTCACGTTCTGCTCGTCCAAACAATGGACCGTTCATTGAGATTTCAAATGCAAGTTCACCATTGCCTGCCGCAATAGCTGCTGCTAAAGCGCAACAATGAGCATCAATTTCATCAAGACCGTGCGTAGTCATTGCAATATCAAGATTGCGTTCTAGATGACCCATATGTTCGGGTAGGCTCATCTTTACGGCATCAATCCAGTTGCCGTTCTTTGATAGTGGGTTCATTTTGTTTCCTTTGCTAATTGTTTATACCCCTTAGTTGTGGGGTGGTATCTGTCGGCAGTAGGCTGTGGAATATAGACTACTAGATCACTGTATATAGTTGCAACTGATGTTACGTCATGTTGAACTTTGCTAGCTGAAATTCCGCTGTTAGGATTTACAGCAGCAGGAACTATCCAAATTACGCGCTTAGAATGGATCCTAGAGCGTAGTTGACTAAGCTCACCATATGTATCAATGTTCCTAGTATCGTTCGTACCCAAGCTGATAATGACAGTATCAGCGCCTATATACTGTTCACGATAGAAGTTATTTACCTTCTTGCTCGTCCAGCCCACATGCCCGTAATCTACGCATTCGTGGCGGTATATTGCAACACCATGTGCAATGCTATCACCAATAATCAAACATTCAAGCATATGTTTTCCTCATAGGTTGGAAGGGACCGAAGTCCCTTCCTTTTGATTAAAGAGCAAGTGCGCTGTAATCAAACAGTGCCTTATCCTTAACACGAGTAAGAATGAGTCGGCTACCCTTACTCTCAAAGATGAACTTGCCTTCCTGACTATTGAGGTTAATCAAGTGTTCAGGAGTGAACGAGACAGTTGCCCAATCAGCATCATCGTTGTTCGGGTCAGTGTCATATTCAATATGAACACCCTTCATAGCAAGCGGATTACCTCGCCAGATTTCAGGAGAGATTGCATCCTTAGTCATCTCCTTGCCATGCTCAACAAGAGTAACCTCGTACCTAGCACCATCGTCATACTCAGGCTTAGCGTTGAGCATTTCAAGAGCTTCGGTCGGAGTTTCGTTGTAACGATTCATTTCTTCAACAAGCGCCTTGAGCATGTCAAAGTTGAACTCACCGAACAAGCTGGTAAGAGAACAAATCTGTTCAATGTACTGCTTGTTGTTGAGGCGATCTTCACAGTATTCACGAATGAAGTTTACATCAAGACCCTTGAAGTCAAGCAGGTAGAAGATACGACCAGGACGATTACGCATGTGCGAATCAACACGCCACTTGTCATTGCAAGTCAGGATGTAGAGCTTCTTAGAGCCGAACACGCCATCAAGCAGAGTGAGGATTTCTTCCTGCTTGTCACGATCATAGACCTTCTCAAACTCATCAAAGAGAACGACACAGGGCTGATCAATGTCCTGCAACAACTTAAAGAAGCCATCCCCAGTCCAATCACGGTTGATCACGATAGTAGGAACACCCTGCTTAGCAAGTTCAGTGCAGAGGTTCTTAGCAAGCAATGTCTTGCCACTACCCTTCTCACCGTTCAACAATACGCCAGTCTGCTGGGGACGATCCCAGAAGCTATTCATAATACGATTAGTGTGACGAAGGGCATTGCCATACAACTTAGAGGGAATCTCAAAATCGTCAATCTGCTCAAGGTAAAAGTTACCAAAAGGATCAATTGCTACAGTGTAATTACCTGCAGGAAGCTGATCGTGCAGATTCATTGCTTCCTTGCTAGAAACGCGCCAACTAGTACCATTCTTCAAAAAGTGTGCCATTATGTCCTCAAAACTTTAGTAGGTTAAACGCAAGCAGGACGTCCCGCTTATCTTCATCAACTGGATAAACTGCCAGTGCAGTATACTCACCATCGTTTAGATCAGGTTCAAAGAACTTTTCGTACTTGAATCCAAACTTAGTGAGAATCTTTTCAACAGCCTCAAGGGCTTCTAGATTGCGAACACCAACGCAAGTGAAGTAGGTGTTGTCTGGATCAGCATCAGCATCAGCGTTCTTCCAAAGACCGTACCCAAGTTTCATAGCGACATGTGCCGTTTGTACCAACTGATACTCACGGAAGATATCTTGACGGGTGAAGAAGTAGCAATACCTTTTCACTTCTTTTCCTTTTCAACAAAATCGCTAACTGATGCGGACCACATTGCAGCGAACAACAGAACATATGCAAAAATAAACGAAGCATAGGGATAGTGCAAAATTGCAGCGGGCCAAATATTCAGCCACGCGCCCATCCCGGCACCAAACAGAAAACGAGTACGATTAGAAATCTTAGTCATTTCATCACTCCGTTTGTTTAGCTTATAGTCTTCTTATAACAGGGGTTGACCGTAAAGTCAACCCCTAATTACCCTTAAACCTTAGCGTTAACTCGTTTCTCAATCATATCCCAAACGATTTCATATTCGGGCCAATCTGATTCAACTACTGCTGCTTCAAGCTCAGGAAGATTAAAGCTATTGATCAACGCCATAAGTTGACCCTCTTGTTCTGCGGTAATATGCTTGCGTTTTACGACAATATATCTCCACTCTCTCTTAAATTCACTCATGATGTTTTCTCCTTAAATCTCAGCGTTTGCACGAACTTCGTCAAAAGTCATGTCACGGATAAGAACACCGTTTTCATACACGACTTCCAGAACATCAAACGCCTGTTCATATCCTTCATCATGCTGGGTAAACGTAGCAAGACCGTTGTCAGTCCATGCCAGCTTCATCTTACCCTTCTTGCTCTGCTTGCCTTGGTCAGTGATCGGGTCCTTGAACACATCAATCCATTCACCGTTAACAAGTGCAGCACTGCACTTCATAGCAAACTTCTGATCGTCACGATTGACAATCTGGAGCAATGCACCACCCTGACCAAACACTACGTTGTCAGCACTGTAGCCAGCAAGCGTGATAGTGTAGAGAATGCTGCGAATGCTTGCATGATTGATACCATCACCCTGCAATACACGAACATTGTTCAGGACCTTGAAACCCTTGTCGTTCTTAGTAGAACCAAAGTGCTTTTCAAGAATCTGCAAGCACTGCTTCACGACCACAGCCGGATCGCCCGAGTCAGGACGAACAACAAGAGTAGCACCACTGTCAAGCACATCCTGCTTGAGTTCCGTGCCCCACAGTTCGCAAGCCTTGAAGATGTCATAGCTATCCGACACTGCCGAAACAATGCCACCGGGCTTGCCATTCTTCTTGACCATGTTGCGATAGCTGTCAACCTCGTGTTCACGACCCCAGCTGGTTACAGTGCTGTGTTCCATAGCCGGAACAGAGAAGCCAGCAATATCAGCATTGTAATAGCGGCGAGCAAATAGAAGAGCCTCGACAGTATCAGTTCCCATAAAATTGACAAGGTGTGCGGCACCACCGATACCTGCCGATTCCAAACTCGACACACCACGAGCGCCAAAATCATGAAGTTTGAAATCAATAGTAGTAGGGTCACCAGTTTCCTCCAGATATTTGAGAATCAATTTCTTGTTTTCGTAGCTGTTAGTAGCAACAGTAGTCGGATACCAAATTGCACGAAGGAGAGCAGTTTCAAGGAAGCTGGTCAGCCAGTAGCAATTGGGATCAGTGTTCTCAATCGTAGCGAGAACATTCTTGACGGGAACGATAGTACCTTCGGGCACTGCCTTGATGCGAACAGGCAGATTGCCGCCATGTTCACGCAGAATGTATTCCCAACCTTCACGATTGAAAGGTTCACCGTGTGCAAGGATAATAGCTTCGGCTTCGTCAATCATGTCTTGCGTGATTGGAGCACAAAGATATTCCTTGATGAATGCCTGCAAGCCGAAGAACACAGTAGAACTGTGAACGCCGCCGCGACTTTCAATATAGCTGTAAATGCCAGTCGTGTTAGGAGGGTATTGCACATACATTGAGTACTTGTAAGAATCTGCATTCAGGCAAATGTTGTGTTGTGTCATAATAAAAACTCCTTTTATTAACAATGTGCTTCGACGTCTATCGCCTTTGCATTTGTGAGTATAACAAACCCGAATTGATTTGTCAACTTTTATTTTTGCAATTGTCAAAATGCCATCTAGGCATAACCATCATTGCTCCTACTTTTCCACAATGCGGACAAGTAACTGGTTTTGTTTTTTCTTGCCTTAACCTTTGTTTTTGATCGTCAGTTAATGGTTTCGTGTTCTTTTTCTTCCCAGTGAATCTGAGACTTTGTGCTAGTTTCTGTTCCTCTGTCCAAGCATATGATCCATTCTGTTTCCTAGCTTCCACCATCTTGGCAATACCTGCAAGTTCTTCCGGTGTGCTAAACTTTCGTCCTTTCCTTGAGCTAACTTTGATTCTTGGTTTAGACATATTTCGTTTAGCTTCATCACTTAACCAAGATTTTCCGTTCTGCTTTCTACTTTCAGTCCTTGCTTTAATATGATCTTCACTTTGCTTCTTTCCTTTACCAGCAAGCGACTTCTTCATCTTAGCAACTTCGTCGGTAGAAACTCTATGGGCATGGGCACTACGCAAATGTTCATATACTCTACTCGTAACTTTGAATCGTTTCATAGTGAGGTTAGAGCAAGCCATCTTATATACTGCGTGAACCATGCCTGAGTTAGGATACATCTTGGCTAATAATCTATGAGCAACAAAATGTTCCCGTGCAGTCAAGACCACTAAGTTTTCTGGATCATCACTTCCCCCGAAACTTCTAGGGACAATATGATGAACCTCTTTATAGCCTTCTGGAATTCCTTTACTTCTCCTTGTTTCTATCAACAACTCGTATAACTTTGTGTAGTCCATAAATACCTCATACTGATTAATATGACAGTATTTATACTTTGTAATCAAAAACTACAGTTTATGACCACCTCAATAGGAATAGCATTTCAAGTTCTTTAGTAAAAACATAATCTACATAACCATACATATAGGGTTTCCACAACTTCTCTGACTGCGATTCTACCCAACTGCGAATTTCAGATGTGTATACTTTATATACGGGAAGGTCGTTGTGAATTCCAAACCTTTCCCATTTTGGAAAATCATCTAGTTCAATCATAATAACCTCAACCGAATTCTACCAGGGTCACAGACCCACCCTTAGCAGAAACCTTTTCAGCGAAGTCTTCCAGCATCGCAACGATACGATCCTTGTCTCCGCCTGCAAGCCCCATACCAATGTAGGGGAAGCCAAATCGCTTGTCAGGAAACCGAGCAGCCAGCTTACGAAGAATCAATGCGAAAGAATCATACTCAAAATGATCAATGTCGCGTGGCATAAAGTTTACTTGAGTATAAGCGTTGACGATTGTGAACGTTTCGGCATCATTAGTAGCTTCGGTGTAGTTTCCTAGCTTCTCAAGACCCCAATTACATTCATAATCAAGACATAACGCTTGATGATACGCCGTATCAATCTCGTAAGCCTGCGGATATCGTGCGCGAATCTCCTTCGCAATACCCGAACCCATAGTGTTCTGGCAGTTGCAACCATGAACGATAACATCAAACTTGCCCTGTTCAGCAAGGTCAAGTAGATTGCCTTTAGTGTGAAGTAGTGTCATTTTACGAATTCCTCTAAGACAGTTTCAATTGATACTAATGACGATATTCTAATAAGACGGATGCTATTTCGTTCTGCGTATTGTGTCTTGATACTATCAGTTTGGACAACGCTTGTCAAGTCGTAATCATTTAAATACCCTTCTGTATGATGTTGTGATCCATCATACTCAACTAAGGTGTTAAACTTTGGTAAAAAGAAATCGTATCTATATAACCAACCCCTTTCACTTTTAAGATCAGGGTAGGTTTTCTGGAAGATGAATTCTATTCCGTTGCGTAGAAGAAAACTCCGAATGGCAGTTTCCCCTCTTGATCCTGTACAATTAGGACAACCTACTCCTTTACGATGGTCTCCTGCTCTCTGCGTAAACACCCCGTGCTTCTTACATACTATCCTAACCACACTATTAGCTTTAGTATAATCTTCAAACACATAATTATATCCATATGTGTTACCGTGATGTTTAATGGATTCAAACAGGAAGTCATTCACGGTAACTTCGGATTCTTCCTTAACGCAACGAGGGCAGTTATTTCCTGCTAAATGGTCTCCTAAACTTTGCTCAAAGACGCCATGTGTCTTACAAACAATCTTTAACTTGGCGCGGCTTGTGTATTCAATATCATTCAAAGAATAATCATATCGCTCGCCATGTTTGTGTATAAGTTTAGCCTTAATAAATTCCCAACCCTTTGGTCCAGTCGGTGAGCATTTAGGGCAAGGATATTTGCTATTCAAAACACCATACACAGACTTAGCAAACTCACCGTGAGTAGAACAGATAAAAATTTCTCTAGCATCTACATTTTTAAAAGTAAATGAATCAGGAACAGATATCCGTCCTCCCCACTTGGTGGTTATTTCTGCCATCGCTACTTCGGTTGACCATTTCTTCTTCATTGTATGATTCCTTTCTTACTTTATTTATCTTTTTACCACAAATCAAAGTAAGAAACGACAATATAACTCTTTACGGTAACTTTACAAACTGAGGAAGAAACTTACTACATGATAATGGTCATCAAACATCTGGTCTTCTCGCAATTCGCTAATAGGAATCCATTTTGCGGAAATTGCGTCATCCGACCCCTTGACCTTAGGCAGCGTGATATCGTCAGGCAACTTGAAGTGATATGCCTTAGTGATAACACGACCTAGCGTCGAACGATATGGATCGTCAAACGTTTCATGATCACGAATGCTGCCACGCAGCACAGCCTCAGGAACCTTGATCTTCGTTTCTTCACGAAGTTCGCGGATAGCACCATCAAGTTGCTTTTCGAACTCGTTCAAGTGGCCACCAGGCAATGCCCACAGACCCTTACCCGGTTCTGCTTTACGCTTGACAAGCAGAATGTGACCACTCTGTTCAACAACTGCGTCAACAGTGGCGTGCTTCACAGGATAGGGCGAAACTTCCCACTGCTTCTTGTAGTCACGAACGAACTTAAGTTCACTCTGCAACTGGGCAAAGGCTTCGGTATCAACAAAGTCGAACAGAAAATCACAAACCGAATTCGGCACCAGATGATTGGTCAAACCAGTTGCAAGAAACTTCTCACGAATAGCAGTAGCGTGAACATCGGCTTCAATAGCAACATTGATGGACCTGTACTGCGGGAACATCTTGAGATAGTAGCTAGTGTTATCCTTACTAGCGCCGATCAGACCGACCTTAGCATCGTTATAGCCCGAAGCCATAAAACCATCAGGATTAATAACTTCAAGTGTAGTATCCTTAACAACATCTTGAACCTGCTTGATCCAAGCAGCATCGTTGTAAGTCTTGTCATAGAGAGGCTTGATGATGAGCCGATTCTGTTCGCCACTCATGAAATCAAACGAGTCGCGGATCATCTGCTTACGTTCATCAAACGTGAACGGATTGCGGATCGTGCGGGCCTTACCCGCCGAACCTACCAGTACCAATACATTTCGAGATTTTTCTAGCGCAATATCAATGATGCGCTTGTGTTCATTATGAAACGGCTGAAAACGCCCAACAAACACCAATAGGTCAAACTCTTTATCTTCCATTGCTACAAACTCCTTGTTAGCGATTTTATATAGAAGGTCTATCCCTCTACAAGTCTATTTATACAAGGTTCACCGGGTGAAGTCAAGAACTTTCTTCACCCGGTTACCCATTTTTTACCAATCCTTTATTCCAAGGAATATGACCATCTTTGAATGTGGTTTTAGTTGGTCGTCCGGTCTTTATCCCCTTGCGAAACTGTCCCATATATTTGTTCCTGCACGGAGGAGAACACGCTATAAGAGGATCATGTAATCTCTTATCCCCCGCGGTGTATTCTCTGCTGAATGGTTCACCGCAACATTTGCAGTTGCCTGTTACTGTCATCCGTTCTTTCTTCTGTCTAGGAGTATATGGTCTCTTTTTTCCTTTCCAATATGCTCCTCCCTGTCCGCCATCAGTTCCGTTTCGTAGTATACCGGTATTATTATCTAATCTTCCCCACCATCGTATAAGACGGCGTTCCAACGCAAATGCACCTAGTTCGGTTAGTTTGGTTTCAAGAATGACAATAAGAGATTTATCTTTTGGCGGCTGTATAGCATCACTATTGCAGTGTTGCCAGGCTCTATTGCCGGTACCCTTACCAATATAATAAGGGGTACCGGCTTTAGCAGTTTCGGAATCTTTGCTGCGAATATACGCATATATGTAGTAATTAAGCATTATCGTTCTCCTTTGAACGATAACACTATTATAACGGCACACTGACTAGGAGCCCAGAATCTTAAAGTCAGTTAGTATTATCAAATAGTATTTATTCTAACGGCACACACTCTAGGTACCCAATGCTTAAAGTCTGTTATGAAGCCTCATGCTTCAAATATATTTATCTGTTACGAATGACCGTCGTAAGATTATTGATATCAGTATTTGCGCGACGAATCTGGCGGCTATTAAGCTGCAATGCTTCGGTGATTTTCGCTACCTGTTCGGCAAGCTGGCTCACTTTAGATTCAAGTTGCTTGATACGCTTGTGTTCATGGTCTCGTTCATGTGCAAGCTGAACTTCTGTTTCGGGTTGTTCAACGAGTGGTTTATTTGTGTACATCTTTGTCATATTATGTTACCTTAAGTGATACTTTGTACTTGATAAACTCTGCAATGTGATCTGCTACGTTTATGCCGCAGTACTTTTCAAATCCTTCGAACCCCGGGGCTGAGTTGGCTTCACAAATCTTGTAGCCATCATTATCAAACAGTAAGTCAATGCCTGCAATTTGCAATCCGCATACTCTTGCTGCTTCTCTTGCAATGAAGTCAATCTCACTTGTGACTTCAAATGGTTCGCCATGTCCACCATTTGTAATATTAGCTCTAAAGTCACCTTCTGGCGCAACACGCTTCATTGCACCAATGACCTTACCACCGACTACAAATACTCTGAGGTCTTCGCCCGGGCGAGAATCAACATATTCTTGTACGATAAGAGTCTTAGAGCTATTGAGACTTTTCACAAACTCCATGATCTTCTTGAAGGCTCTTTTGTTTTCGCAAAGAAATACACCTTCGCCATAACTACCGCTAATCACTTTAACTACGCAGGGCCAGCCGATAAGCTCAGACACTAGATTAGTATCTACTGGATGTCTTACCAACATCGTATTGGGAGTTGGAAGATTATTAGCAGCAAACAGTTGATGAGAGCGCATCTTATCTTTAGCAATATTGATGCTTCGGGAAGAGTTTATACATTCAATCTTATCTTCTTCAAACTGCCTGATCAATGACTTAGCAAAGTTAGTCGTGCCTGATCCAGTTCTTGTCAGTACCACGCCAGGTAATGAAAATTCGGCACCTTTATGCCTGATTCCATAACCTGCGCCCTTACCTACAATAATGTCAAAGCTATCAGGATGAGCAATAGTTACGTCAAGCCCTAGCTTGAGTAAGCTATCCTTCAAGCGACCGTTTTCGTATTCGGTCTCATCCTTCTTTGACAATATTAATACTGACATTGGCCACCTTTTCCACAGTGTATTTAGCTTATGATTCTTGCCCCGTCATACTTTAACAGTAGAAAGCTAACCAATGGATGGTCTGCTGGTTCAAACTGTATGTGATATACCGAGCCATAACTTCTAAATGGGTAGAACTTTACGCCTGACTGCTTTAGGTGTGCTGATACTTCCCTAAAATCTGATGCTGGAATTACCATCTTAATTGCCATAAAGGTCTCCTGGTATCAAGGGTTTTATAGTAGCAGTATTGTCTTCGTCAATAACCAAATGACAGTTCTTGACTCGGATGCTACCTTTGGTGCTGGGATTATCGGGAGTTTCTTTAGTGGACCACGGAACACTACAGTCAACGTGGTTTACATAATAGCTCTCACCCTTAGTTTTCAAGACCCACATGGGAATTGACGGATCGGTGAGGTGACCCTTGTTGAAATGAAATACGATATCTTTACAAATTAATTCAGTCTATGCCATTGTTATTCTCCTTTTTTGTATTTAATCAATGTCGTATCGTGTAGAAAAATGATAGAGTCTATCACCGAAACATAGTTTAAGAAACATCTCTTGTTCTTCGCTGATAGTATCAATCTGTACTTCTTGGTTGCGATTTATACGAACGTTAGAATCTCGGATATAAGTAAACGTTGGGTAATCATCAGTTACTATATAACAGTTTGCATTAGTTCGTAAAAGCATATCTACATCATGTTTAGATATTTCTCCTAAGAGAGTCCAAACTTTAGTTACAACATGTTTCATTGAAATACCATTGCTACGATTGCGATATAAGTTAGTTGGTGTACTAACTGGTCAAATCCAGTAAGCTGCCAGAACTCATTGTGAGTAGTTGCTGTCCAACCCTTAAATCGGTTGATGTTCATCTTTGCGTAATCAGTGAGATAGTGAACTGCAAACTCCATCAATGCGAGTGCCATAGCGACACCGGAGAGAGTGTAGAAGCAGAGAATAAAGAAGGTAGTGACAGCATGAATACCGGAGTGAACCACACCACCCCAATGACCAAACGTTCCCTTGTTCTTCCACATGTAAGGTGGCTGATAAAAGAAGTCCCAGATAAAATGCTTAACTAGGAGTGCAGTTATCAGCCACAACATAGTTAGTTACCTTGCAAATAAGCCAGGATAGATTCAGGTGAAGTTTCGCCATATGGATCAGTCTGGCAGTTATGCTCAATACCCGGTTCAATGAACCACTTTTCGATCACACCATTGTTGACAATGGCAGCATAACGCCATGAGCGAACGCCGAATCCTAGGTTGTCCTTCTGCACAAGCATGTTCATCTGTGAAGTAAACAAACCAGAACCATCTGGAATGACCTTAACGTTTTCGATGCCCTGATCCTGTGCCCACTTGTTCATAACAAACGAGTCATTGACAGACATGCAATAGATGTCATCAATACCGAGAGCCTTGAACTGTTCAAAGTTATTTTCAAAGCCAGGAAGCTGATAAGTTGAGCAAGTTGGGGTGAATGCACCCGGAAGCGAAAATAAGATTACTCGCTTACCTGCGAAGTAATCATAAGAAGTAACGTCCTGCCAGCGATACGGATTCGATCCTTCAATAGAATCGTCACGTACACGAGTCTTAAAGACTACAGCAGGAACAACAGTTGGTAGTTGGTCGATCATAGTTTCTCCTAATAGTGGCGCGTCTGGCAGGATTCGAACCCGCTATCCTGAGCTTTAGAGACCCGTGTGATGCCACTCAACCTCAGACGCACTTAATTTCTATTTGTTGTTTATATCAATTAGTTTGGATATTTGCAATCGTTTTGGGCATCTTTATTGATACCCTCGATAAACTTCTGTTCTTGAATACTAGGTTTGTTGAAGATTTTCTCTGAATGACATACAAGACATTTAGGATTACCACAATCTAGTGCATGATGTTTTGCAAGTCTATGCGGCTGGTTCAATAGTTTAGGATTATGCCAAACAGACTGTTTAGCAATACGCAACTGCTTCTTGATTGCATTAGAGGTGCGTAATAGACGCTTAGACTTCTTATTCTTGGATTCCGGGTCGCTCATTATTTTTCACCGTGTTCTTAGTGGATGTTTGTGAAAGCTCTTGCTGTGTTTTAGACCACTGCTTAGTTTTACCCTGAGACAGAACAGTTTGCAGTAGTTGTCTACCCATTCCTAAATTATTTAGATTCATATTCCCCTCACTAACCAACCTAATTTGAATAGGTCTTCAATAATTTCATCGGTGACTTCACCCTCTTGTACCCATTTATCTTCTGCACCATACCCAGATAAGTACCAATCTATATAGTCACCTTGTTCTCGCATATCAGCGACTATGCCACCAGCATAACGCCAAGAACAACACCAGGTATATTCCTGTAGAATGGGCCAAACATCGTTTTTAATAAAGTCGTTATTACACAATGCAGCATAAAGGTGTTGTGCGTAAGTTTTACTATCACGAACCTTTTTCAGAATCCAATCAGTTGTACGAAGATCGTACTCTAGATTGTTTTTCTGCCATTTAGGGTCTTTTTCTTTTTCAATCTTCAATTCAGCATAGGACTTGTACCAGTTGAGCATGTCCTCAGTTTCAGGTTCGTCCATCTTACCCTGTTCAGTTTGTTTTTCAGTATACTTGTTGCGTTGAAAAGTATCTCTGTCAGGGCTTTTTGAAATCAATTTTACTTGACTCGCTATTACCATACCATTTAAAGGCTGCATATAAAGAACCACCTACTATACCAATCGTCAACAACATTATCAATATAGCAGCAATGAAGTTAACAATCAACATAGTAGGTATCCTTTCTTAGTGAAACTTAATACCAGTTTGCTTTTCAATCACAGAGATATCAACTGGAACAGCAGCCTTAGTGTCCTTCACGTTAGTTGCTTCAAATGCCTTGATTGTGCCATCCTTTAGATATACGATCTTGTAAAGCATAGTAGGAACTGGAACCTTGTGAGTGCCAATAACTGGAGTGAAAGTTGGGGAATAAACTGCGCCAGTTACAACGTTCTTGAACGGCATTGCGCGAACAGCAGTTTCAAGTGCCTTCCATGCAAGACGATTAACGTTCGGATACTGAGGTGTCATGTTAGTCATGAAGAATGTGTCTGACATTTCAGTAGCGTTTGCAGCGTCAGCAGCAGGGGTCATGTGACCGCGATCAAAACCAGTGTTAGTATAGTCATCTGGGGTTGGTGAATTGGCAACAGCAGGGTCTGCACGGAATGCATCCTTACGTGGAACCTTACCAGTTTGTACTAATTCAGTTGAGAAGATATCAGCTTCATGCTTGGTGTCATAAACTGATGCATAGAATGAGTGGCAAATGACCTGTGTACCGGGTACAACAATTTCCTTGCCATTAGGGAAGAACTGATCGCAAGGACTTGCAAATGCAGTAGCAGGTGCTAGTACTAGCAATAAAGCAGTTAATAGACGTTTCATAAATAGACTCCTTATTGTAGTCTATTTATATATAGAAGAGGGGGCTATTTTAAAAGCCCCCGTAGTTTAGACTTCAACTACTTCAATGCTAGTTGCTTGAATATAGTAGTCGGGGGCAACCCGAGCAGTGTTCTTAGCGTTAGTATCTGCCATATATTTTTCAGCTTCGGCTTTAGTGTCAAAGTCTACGTGCCAATAATCTTGGCCCCAACCACGTTCCGATTCCATCATCTGAACGCGATACTTAACATTAACAAGTGCCATTATGCAAACTCCTTTTCATAAAGTTCAAAGCCAAAAGTCTTGCAAACATAGATGTTGCCATTGACTACGAAAAGATCACCGATCATCGAACTACGGTGACCATACTTACGACCATTCATAATCAGAAGCGGCTGAACAACCTCAACATTTTCGCTGAAATCTTCGTTATGTTCACCATCTTCGAAAGTCGAACCCTTACTCCAAGAACCAAAGATGTTCTGAGTGCGGGCGAAAGCATATTCACAAGCGTCGATCTCCGAATTATTATTGAAGCCCAGCTGGTATTTGGGGACGTTCACGTTAGCAACGGTTTCAAGTGAATTAGTAGCAGCATCGAAATGAACAACCTTGACTTGCATCTTATGTCTCCGTCTCTTGACTATATATTCACACTAGATTAGTTTTGGATAGATGTCAACCAAAAAATAGCCTCCCGATTAAGGGAGGCTACTTTTACTTTGAGCAAACTGAATCAGGACTTACCCCCGGTGCTAGTAATTCCCATGAACCATTACCAGCATTGTCCCAAACCGCATACTGTCCAGAAGCTGCACCGCCAGTCAGTAAATATACCTTAGTGGAATCGCCGCAAATCTTAACAACACTAAAACTATCAGGTCTGTTTGGATCCTGTGACTGTGTTGTTTCAGTTGTAACAGTAGTAGTATCAGGATGGGTGTTGTCGGGCTTTTTACAACCCGACAACATTACCAACAGCCCAATCGTAGCAAGACCGAGCTTACGCATTATCAGTGCTTAACACCAAGAGTCGGAAGAGGCATGCCGCCACCGACATACTGCGGATAGTGACCGTCCCACTTTTCAACAGCACGAAGCTGGAGAATCTGCGGGTTAGTGCTAATGGCATTAGCTTCGATCTGCATAGCCTTAGCCTTGCCCTCTGCTTCTGCGATATGGGCACGAGCGTTAGCTTCGGCAGTAGCAACCGCTGCCTGAGCAGCAAGAGCCTGCTGTTCGTTAGCGATCTTAGCATTGATCTGATGCATCACTGCGTCAGGAACACGAATGTTCGAAGCCCAGTAAAGCTGTTCAACGTCAAGACCGACGGGCTGGAAGTACTTCTGAACGTCGGTAAGAGCCTTAGCAATCAGTTCAGCCTTCTTGTTGCCATAGATTTCTTCAACCGTGTAGTTCGAGGCATTAGCGACGATGGCGTTACGAACAGCGGTACGAAGAGGACCAGCAACGATGCCTTCCATATCAGTACGATACTTCTGGAACAGAATAGGAGCCTTCTTAGCGTCAGTGTGATATGCGATAGCAACGTCAGCCGTGACAGTCAGACCATTCTTATCCTGAAAGCTGAATTCCTCGTTAGTAGGCGAGCCTTCAGTAGGATCCTTAGTCCAAGTGTGAGTCGAGGTAAAGACAGGGTATTCATAGATGGTCGTGCCAGGACCAGAGTAGTAATAGCCTACGCCAAGCGACTCATTCGAAACGCCAGCACTCGACCCCATAGTATCAACCTTAATACCAACATGCCCTGGATCAACTCGGCTACATGCAGCAAGACTGACAGTAGCAAGGGCAAGAAGAACGATATTACGCTTCGTCATTGTTAGTTTCCTTATTGTGTGCATTAACACGATTGTAGATTTTACTGGCAACAACACCAAAAATACCGCAAGCCAGCATTACGATAGTGAGCAATCCAATGTCTGTATGAGAGTTGAGCAGTGATGCGACAAACCTCGGTAGGGCAAAGAGAAAGACAAACAAAACCAGCGGAATGCTGGAAAACTTAAGAAAGGTATTCACTGTTAATTTCCTTATTAACGCATTAGTGAACTCACTATATGCTATGTTGGACTGTTTGTCAACTATATTTCAAGCCGCTGCGAGATTTTGGGCAATATGCTTGCTAGCATCGTTCTTGAACCACTCAAGCACAGTTTCCTTGCGCTTGTCATAGAACGTTACGTCCATACCATAGTGAACAGGGCTGTTGAAAATCTTACCCTGCCAGGCATAACCACCTGCGTTCTTAGGGCGATACTTCCACGCAAGTTCACCGACAACTACGCCGTTAAACTTGACAGCAAACGTGTGAAACTTTTCGTTGGGGAGGTCGGCAAAGCCGTTCAGAACCTTAGCAAGAGTCCATAGATTCTTTGCAGGACGAGCAACTTGTTCATCAATATAAACAGTGCGGCCATCAAGAGTCTTGATGATGATATCCTGAATCATTTCTTCGGGATCATCTGTACGAGCGACAAAAGTGCCGATCACCTTGACTTCTTCACCCTCTGCATTGTATTCAAGACCTTCAACAAGCTGACCAACCTGAAACATGAGAAGCTCCTTGCTCTTGACATATCTCTTTATATCAAAACAGAGCCATGATGTCAACCTTTTTTATCCAAAAAGTTTAGTGTACCCAACAATCGCAGTTGCAAGCAGTGACATGATCTATCGCGTGATTGATGCTCAACGATGTAGGAAGCATTGTTCCGTTCGTGTAGTTTGGATCCAGATTAGGTGGCAGATTTGATGGATTATACTGAGATGGGGGCGCAATAATCACTACTGGGCTTGTAGGTGGCTGTACTACAGGACCAGTAGGAACTGTAGTATTGACAACTGGGTTAGGGTCGCCATTCAATATAGGAGTGATGTCGCCGTTATTAGTTGCCGCAGTTTGTTGGAATCCAGGACCAGTTGGATCATAATATCCTTCTGGTTGCACAACATTAGGCCATGCTGGCAAGGTATAAATGTTTCCATTTGGACTAGCGATACCATCAACAGCATCAGGTGCAGTACCGTTAGCTAATAGTGTCTTGGCTACTATAGGATTCATTGTGCTCGGGATATTGTTATCTGGATCAATGCCTAGCTGCTGTAATCTAGCTTGATTGCGTTCTTCTCTCATCTTAGCAATCATGCTTTGGCCACCTAATGTAGCAACGTCACTAATAGCCTCGATGGTCTGTGCTGCCATATGTGGTCTAGTGTCTTGTGATAGGCTAGATAAAGCATCTAAGAATGTATAAGCAGTATTTGGATATTGGTTAGTGAAATAATCCTTAGGCACCGCAACAGGAGAATATGCAGTATATCTTGCACGTTGTTCCCTTGCTAATTGAGTTCCTAAAATATTCCAATATTGATTGAGATACTTAACTGGATCAGCATTATTTTCAAAGATAGAAAGTATTTCGCTGTTAGCTTGATCAATATAGTTTTGCACTACTGCATTCATAGGGCTAGACCAACCAGTTGTGCCATATGCAGTGTTAGTGCCGCCACCGTTTGAAGTTGGCGGGCATTCAATATGTGCATACCAGCCCGAATTGTTTGAGTGACTGCCGCCTGATACTAACGTAACACTAGTTAGTCTACCAAAGTTAGTGATGTCGTTAGGATCAGTGCCTATAGTACAAGTTGCAGTAGCACCATATGGCAATGTGATTACGGGAGCAGGGGCTCCGTCTCTTCCATATCCTCCACCAGGAGTCACGATAGAAAGAGTGTCAATATAATAGTTGCTAGGTGAGCTATTAGCAAGAGTGTATGCTAGTACTGCGCCGTCCCAGGTAACTGCTAGATATAGTCCTTGATAAATGTTAGATAGTGCTGGTGTTTGAACCTGCTTGATTCGCTTCTCAATTAATTCCCAAGGGTACGGCAAACCTGTCATACAACCAAAGAAGTCGCTCATAGTATAAGAACCGGCTTGACCGCTTCCCAACGAACAGATACGTTTACTGTCATCAGTAGCAGCTTGATTAGCAGGCTTGCTAGTACCGTTAACTAATGGAAGATCAGTTGTATTTTCTATACCCTTAGCAACCTTAGCTAATACTTCAAAGTTTAGATTTTCAATGTTTTTGATCTGTCTGATTGAATATGAGAATGCGCCAGATGCAGTAGCCCAATCACTAGGTACAATACCATCTAGATATGAACCAAAGCCCTTTGGTAGCTCAGTGAAGTTTTCTGGAGACACCGCAGTAGAATATGTAGGAGGAAGTCCCTTAGGGACAATTGTCCCTACGTAGTTTTGAATCTCAGGAGTATTCAATGATGAATTCAATGCACCATTTTGATAGATTAGATAATATGTCTTGCTGTTAGTAGGGAGACCCAATACACCATTGTATACAGGAACGGTAAGTGATGCATAGCTCAATGGGAACATCATTCTAAGATTTAATAGATCAGCAAGAGTAGTTAGCCCCTGTGTTACACATTGCAATGGTGCTAGAATATGAGTTAGATTGTCTCCAGTGATGATCAAGAATGCACCAAAGATACTTTGCTCAAGTTTCTTTGACCAATTTGGAATAACACCATTCGTGATAGAAGCAATATCATCCTTAGTTAGCCCAGACGCAAGTAAGGCTAGTGCTAAGTCTTGTGTCATCGCGCCAGCTTTACCTATATTCATCAATAGATTGGATGGCATGCCAAACGTTTCAATTCGCTTTAGGTCAATAGCTTTGCCGAGATTTTCTAAGTCTGTACCGAACAATGTACTAGATAAGCTGATTCCAGCTATATCAGCACTAATCAAATCATTCATATTACTGTAGATGCCATCAGCGAATGTATCTGAATTGTTGATTACTTGTATAGTTTGGTTAGCGTCAGAGGTGAAACCATGAAATGTCATGAATGATGACAGAAACTCTTTATATTCAGGACTATCTTCTGACGCTGAATCACCGTTCCAATTGAATTCATTCCATGCTTGCAATGCGTGATTGCGAATCCATCCCCATTGCGTTATGCTAGTATTAGGGTTGACTGTACTATCACCGGTATAAGGATACCAAGTTGCTTCTTGACCTTGGCCAGTTGCACTAGTGATTCCATATCCAGATGTAGCAGGTCCTGGTAATGCTCCGGAGACACCTTTTTGAATACCGTACTTTTCAGCGACACATGGAGTAGTAGAGTCTAATGTTGTTCTTGCCCAAACGCCAGCAGGATCAACTGCGATGTAAGTAGGTGGCTTAGAATTCCCTAATGCAGGAATAGTGTTAGCACCAATTGATATTAGATTGTTATAAGTTGCAACAGATAGAGTGGTTCCGCCACCAGGAACGCCTCTAGTGTAACCATCATGAATTGCCCACGTGAGCATATTAAGTGCAGTAGTGCTAACTAGTGATCCAAATGTATAATCACTGTTAGTTTTACTTGACCCCATGTAACCAGCAGTAGTCGAATTGATTCTAAGCCCAGTGTTTTGCAACACTGAGCCTAGAACATTAACTGCGAGAGGGGTTTGTCTTCCTGAATCTGACACGATATTTTTAACCTTCGGTGATAAATAAAAGTGTAGTTCGCGGGATAGCAGTCCCCAACTACCCTAACGCTTGAAAGGAGCAATCAGCTATGACTATTTATCTATACAAGAAAACCCATAACCAAACCGGATTAAAGTATCTCGGCAAGACAACTCAGGACCCTCACAAATACAAAGGGTCCGGAGATTATTGGATACCTCATATTAAGAAACACGGATATGATGTTACAACTGAAATCATTAAAGAGTGCCAATCCAAAGAAGAATTCAAGAAATGGGGAGTGTATTACAGCGAACTATGGAATATCGTTGACGAACGTGACGAGAATGGCAAAAAGACATGGGCGAATCTAAAACCAGAGTCTGGCGACGGGGATGACCCGGACACTGCTAGCATAAAAAGCAGGCTCCGGGTTGCCAACGGAACCCACAACTGGTTAGACGGCGCTAAAACTTCAAAACGAAACACCGAGCGAGTGGCGCAAGGTGTCCATCCATTCCAGAAACGACATGACGGAACGTCATTAGCCACCGATAGGGTAGCAGACGGAACGCACAATTGGTTGAATAGCGATGCACAGAGAGAAAAAATGTTGAATCAACTAAAGAGCGGCACTCATTCCTCACAAATTAAAAAAACTTGCGAACATTGTGGAAAAATAATCAGTACAAACATGTATAGTGTGTGGCACGGCGATAAATGCAAATACAAGTCGTAGTTTAAGGAACGAAAACGTTATCGCTTCCCTCAGTGATAGAGTGACCACAATCATTAGCTGAACCCACTCTTAGAACAGGAACACCCTCAGCAAACACAGTAGGGCTACCCTCTGTTGTCTTTGCTGCATCATGCTTTCCGCCGCCCGGGTGCTTTGTGATGTCGCTTACGTGCAATCCAACTGCGATGCCATTAGCAAACACAGTGCTTGCACCACGAACAATCTTGCCCCCGGCTGCGTTTTGATCACCTTTTCTACTCAGTTTAGCCATTCGTTATCCCAAGATTAATTTCTTATCAGGTACAACGATACCTGTAGTTGCTTCAATATACTTTGACTTGATGGTGCTATCAGCCAATGCATAAATCGCAATGCTATTAGTATTTAGCTTTGTTTCACCCTTCGGATCTGCGGTGAATAAGCTGGGGATAAGTCCAACTCCCTGCGGGCCCGGTGCTACTGACAATGGATCAAAGATAGTGATTTCATGGGCAGATGTTTCAACTACCTTTGTTACCAATTCTTCACCGGAATTCAACTTGATCGTATATACTTCGTTAGTCTTAAAGTTCACAAATATTTCCTTATGCTGCTTCGGCTAGAAACCTAGCTCTTAGTTCTGTAAATCCACCGACAAGTTCACCATCAAGGAAAATCTGCGGGACGGTGCGGGCATCCGGGACTGCTTCTAACAAGTCTTCTCTAGTGTAGCCTTCACCGATCTTACGTTCTTCGTATTCAATGCCCTTCTGTGACAATAGATTCTTTGCCTGTACGCAAAACGGGCATGCGTCCTTTGACCAAATTACTGCTTTCATTTTCTTTCTCCTTATAAAATACTTTCTAATAATTTTCGTATGTCAATCTTAGACAATGGTAGATTATTAAATTCCGTGTTGTTCTTACAAATCCAATTTGTTACCGGCGCGCCTTTTACTAAATCAACCTGGCCATCTTTTATCTTATGATTTGCATTACACTCATCCCAAGTAAGTTGGGCGATTGCAAAGTTTTTAGGATCAGTTTGAATACACAGCAAAAAATCAAAAGTAGGATTGAATGCTCCTTTGTTAGTATTAGACAAAGAGACTCTTCCTGTTATAGTATCATTCACTGAGAACATACTAGCAGTTGATTTTAACTCATACTTAGTTCCGGTTTCAATATCAATACTATCATACCCTTCTTCATCTACGTAGCGCAAGCGTCCACTAGTGGCTTTTTCTAAAGCCAAACCAATTACCTCTCCTTTAAGGAATCGGTAAGAAGGTTTGTTGAGTTGATTTCCCAATCGGTCTATCATGTCAACAATAGGTTGATAATCGACTGTTTTTAAAAAACTCATTTCTTTCCTTATAAACTTGGTAATTCGTCATAATCTAATGTATCGGACATAACGCCGATAACATAACTTGTTGACTCGCTCTCCTGTAGTGCAGTCTGTTTCTTACTCGTATCCATGTGCTTGTTGAACCAAGGGATAGGAGTAGTCTTTGGTGCTGGATTCCAGTATTTAATGCCGATCTGTTTAAGAGCGTCTACGGCGTTGTAGTCAACAAAGTCAACCATGATCTTTTCGTTAAGTCCAATGACTGGGCCCTTCTTAAAGAGATAACTAGCCCATTCCTTTTCTTCACGAATCACATCTTCATAAATCTTGCGAACTTCTTCTTCGCACATAATCTTTGCAACTTGAAAGCGAGGATCTTCCTTAACAACTTGATTGATCATCCAAGCAGTCCACTCTTTGTGTAGTAGTTCATCTTGTAGAATCAAGCTGATGATGTTGCCATTGCCCATGAAAATCTTGTTCTCAACCATTGCAAGACTAGTAGCAAATGACACCATGAATCTAAATGCTTCAAGTGCATAGCTTGCATGAAGTGCTAGCCATATTGCGTTGATATGCTCTTGCTCATCGACCATCATGTGCGCCCAATCAGGGTTAAGGTTGCTTGCGACAAGTTCCTTCCTGCAATTGATCACATGCAAGTCATCATAGTACTTGCCGACACTGGAAGCCATATCAATGATTTCCTGAGTATCGTGAATCGTGTTGAACACTTCCTTAGGAACATTATAGATGTTGCGAATGATGTGGCTATAGCTGCGACTATGAATGTTAGTCTCAAAGAAAGACCAGTTACTCATTAGTGCTTCAAGTTCAGGAATAGAACAGACAGGAGTAAAGACCTGAGCTGGAGCTCTACCTTGCAAGCTATCAAGTGCAGTCTGTCTAAGAACATTACTGGTGAAAATATGTGCAACAGCTTCGCTAGCATCCTTCATATCATTAGCATCTTTAGATAGATTGACTTCTTCGGGAACCCAAAAAAATCCACGAGCAGTTTGTTCAATCTTCTGTAGCTTCTGATACTTGACTTCTTCAAATCTTTGAATGGTTACAGGACCAGCTGGATCAAGAAACATCTTGCGCTGTAGATAATCAGTCTTTGTGTTTAGGTTGTATTGCGCTTTAGACATTATTTCTTATATCCTATTCTTACATTAGCTACTTTGTATATTTCAGCTATCATTTCTTCTTTTCCTAGAAATAAATGTAGCCAGGGATGGTCTTTAGGAAGAAGTATAATTACTTCCGCTGATTCTGACCTCATAGCTTACAAGTCTCGTCAATAGTGGCATAGTCATAAATACATTCAGTAATGCCGTCTTTAGTATAGATTGGTATAATCCCATGTAACGTGAAGTGATCAATAGTCACAGAAACGTGCTTGATACCCTGTTCTAACTCAAGATTGTCAATCAATACGTTATTCCAGATGCGCCGGCCTGCATAAGCTACTTCACCTGGCGCTATATTTTCTCCAGGTTGTATTGTTCTAGATCCGTTTGGACCTACAGCAATACCCTCAACAGTACAGACCGGAGTAGTTACAAATCTCATAGCTTTTTCCATTCTTCATCTTCTTTCGGCATCCAGCCATTTCTAAAATACTTAACTAAGTTCATATATGGTCCGATAGCTTCCCAGTCTTTTCCACATGGCTTCCCGTTAACTAATGAATACAGTCTACAGTATGACGGGCGACCATTTGCTTCCCATATCTCTTTGATCAAGTCTGCCTTAGTCCATACACTTTTAGTATATTCGGTAGCTCTAGGGTGATTCCATGGCTTGACACCTGCGCATGGATTACTTGTTTTCATTCGGTCGGATAGCGAATCTAGAAACTCTTGCGAGAAGTTTACGTTGACTGAATAACCTGATTTTCCCTTGTTCCATGGTCCATTTATCTTTGATGGATTGCTCGGCCCCTTCATATACTCAGAGTATTTTCTCTTCAACCAACCATATACTTTGTTGCTTCTTCGTCCCATTCCGTTAGCTGTCATAAAAAGTGCAGCATTGAGCAACTTGCTATCATCGGGATGAATCTTAACTAGTAATTGGTGACACAAATAATGCTCTTCGGGAGTCAAGTCCACTAGATTATCTTTATCATCCGAGCCTCCCAAACAACGAGGAAGAATGTGATGACTTTCTGTATATTCTGTTAGCACTCTATTCTTTCCTCGTTCAATTAAACGGTCGTATATACGCTGATAATTCATTTCATGTCTCCTGCAATCTATTTATCATAGTTTACAGGCTGTCATAGTTTACAGGCTATAATTTACAACTTTCGCAGGATTCGTCTTCTTCAAAGAAATCAATTGCTTCAAGTGGTGCTTCATCTTCTTCTTCCTTTGAACCCTGCTTGTTGATCAAACTGTAATAAAGTGTCTTGATACCATAATAGTGTGCAAGCATCAAGTTCTTTGCGATAAGGGTAGTCGGGACCTTGCGATCAGGGAAGTGAGCAGGGTTATAGAATGTATCAGTACTGATTGACTGATCCATAAACGCTGCAAGAACAGCCGAAGTCTTTAGATAACCCAAGCAATCAGTCTGATCCCACATAAGCTGATAATTCTTAC